>Ga0256407_10007289_pt1 | contig 16734 bp, 14 predicted proteins | sample RumenRJG_04DNA_FD_193489 | JGI IMG/M metagenome (GOLD analysis project Ga0256407, IMG submission 193489) | Bovine rumen microbial communities from Lethbridge, Alberta, Canada - RJG_04 | ecosystem: Host-associated > Mammals > Digestive system > Stomach > Rumen | place: Canada: Alberta...
TCACAACCTTTCCTGAGAAACCGCTGTAGGGCGGTTTCTGCTAAGTAATAGTCAGGGCTTTGCGGAAATGTTTCGTCATCTGTTCCGCATTCCCCGGGCAGGAAAGCCATTTGGAAATTGAAATTTCGGGCAGGCTGACCCAATTTAATTCTTTTAATTTATTGTACTTGCATTATACATGCAAAAGTCTGAGATTACAATGTTTTTTTTGCAAAAAAAATATTTTTTTAAAATTGTTGCCAACCCGCATGTCTGATAGGGTCGGCAAGGGGTCGGATTTTGAAAAAACGAAACTTTTCCCAAAGCCCTTTTTATACAGTTTTGTTTTACATTTACCATGTATTATGCTATAATATTTTTGAAAAAAGTGTTGCAATATTTAAATGGTTTGCGGTATTTAGTAAAAAACATTTCATGACTCTGTCAGTGCAGCTTTTGGGACTGCATTGTAATATATCAAAGGAAGAATAAAATTATGCAAGGAGGAAGATTATCATGGGACTGATTGAACAATCTATGATTCCGCTGAACAAGGCCATTGAGGCGATGAAGCTGGATCCGGGCGCGGCTGCTATCATTGCGGTACCGGAAAAAACCACGGAAGTCCATATCCCGGTGAAGATGGATAATGGCAAAGTCCAGGTGTTTACGGGTTACCGCTGCCAGCACAGCACCATTATGGGACCGGCCAAGGGCGGCGTGCGGTACCATACGGCAGTCAATATGGACGAAGTGAAGACCCTGGCGTTCTGGATGACCTGCAAGTGCGCAGTAGCAGGACTTCCCTACGGCGGCGGCAAGGGCGGCATCATCGTGGATGTGACCAAACTGTCGGAACGGGAACTGGAAGCCCTTACCCGCGGCTACATCGATAAGATTGCCGGTGTTATCGGCGAGAAGAAAGATATTCCGGCTCCGGACATGAACACCAATGCCAAGATCATGGGCTGGATGATGGATGAATACAGCAAGATTACTGGTCAGTACGAACCCGGTTTCATCACCGGCAAGGACATTTCCGTAGGCGGTTCCCTGGGACGTGCGGCAGCTACTGGCCGCGGCGTGGTGACGGCTGCGCTGGAAGCCCTGAAAGTAAAAGGCATGAAAGTAAAAGGCGCTACCGCGGCAGTACAGGGATTCGGCAATGTAGGCAGCTGGACCGCCAAACTGGCTTTTGACGAAGGCATGAAGATCGTGGCCATTTCCGACGTATTCGGCGCTGTTTTTAATAAAAAAGGCATCGATCCTTACAAACTGGCGGAATACACTGCCACCAGCAAAGGGCACAGCGTAGTAGGCTATCCCGATGCGGATCCCATTGACAAGGAACTGGTGCTGGAACAGAAAGTTGACGTGCTGTTCCCCTGCGCTATGGAGAATCAGATTACCAAAGCCAATGCCAAAAAAATCAAAGCAACCATCATCTGCGAAGGTGCCAACGGACCTACCACTCCGGAAGCAGATGAGATTCTGGACAAGAAGGGTATCTTTGTGGTTCCCGATATCCTGGCCAACGGCGGTGGCGTAACCGTTTCCTACTTTGAATGGGTACAGAACCTGTACCGCTTCTACTGGTCGGAAGAAGAAGTGAAGAACCGTCAGATTGACATGATGGTGAAAGCCTTCAAAGAAGTGCATGACCTGACCCTGGAGTACAAGGTGTCCATGCGCGTAGCCGCATATATTGCGGCATTAAAACGTCTGGCCGTGGCCATGAAGTTCAGAGGAATGTACTAAGAGTTATAAAATATCTCCCAAAAAACCTGCGCTTTGCGCAGGTTTTTTATTTGACACTGTTTTCCCCAAGTGATAAAATTTTTAATATATGAATATGAAAGAGGGGTATTTACTATGGAATACAAATTTGCATCACGCATGGACCGGATGAAGGCGTCTGAAATCCGTGAATTACTGAAACTGACTGCCAGGCCGGAGATTATTTCCTTTGCCGGCGGTCTGCCTGCCCCGGAACTGTTCCCGGTAAAAGAAATTGCCCAGGTTTCCCATGACCTGGTATTAAAAGAAGGCCAGAAGCTGCTGCAGTACGCTACCACGGAAGGCCGTCCCACTCTGCGGGAAAAAATCGCGAAACGCATGACGGAAAAATACGGTACCCCGGTCGATATGAACGACATTCTTATCACTACCGGTTCCCAGCAGTGTCTGGATTTTGCCGGCAAGCTGTTCCTGGACCCCGGCGACGTGGTGCTGTGCGAAAGTCCGTCCTACCTGGGCGCGCTGAATGCGTTCAATGCTTACCAGCCCGTATTTAAGGAAGTTCCCACTGACGGGGAAGGCATCATTCCGGAAGAGCTGGATAAGATTCTGGCTACCACCCCGAAATGCAAGTTCATCTATGTAATTCCCGACTTCCAGAATCCTACCGGCATCTGTTGGAGCCTGGAACGCCGCAAAAAATTCATTGAAGTCATCAACAAGTATGACCTGCCGGTATTCGAAGACAATCCCTACGGTGAACTGCGTTACAGAGGCGAAAGCTTCCCCACCCTGAAGTCCATGGACACGAAAGGCCTGGTTTCTTTCCTGGGCACCTTCTCCAAGATCTTCTGCCCGGGCCTGCGTTTAGGCTGGATCGCCGGTCCTCATACGATCGTTGAAAAATTTGTCATGATCAAACAGAGCGCCGACCTGCACACTTCCAACTTTGACCAGGGCGTGGCCGATGCCTACATGGATACTTATGATCTGGATGCCCATGTGAAGGAAATCGTGGAACTGTACGGTCATCGCCGCGACCTGATTCTGAAAACCATGGAAGAAGAATTCCCGGAAGGCGTGGAATTCACCCGTCCTGACGGCGGCCTGTTCCTGTGGGTGACGGTTCCGGAAGGGGTCAGCGCCCGCAAGGTATTTGACAAATGCATCGAGCAGAAAGTTGCAGCCGTAATCGGTGATGCCTTCTATCCCAACGACAAGACTGACCGCAGCTTGCGTGTCAATTACTCCTGCATGCCTGACGATAAGATCGTGGAAGGCGTAAAACGTATGGCCAGAGCCATTAAAGAGTGTATGTAAGCTGAACGGACAGGCACGGTTCTGTCTGATCCTGCAGTTTTTACCGGGTATACTGCTTTCCTGTAATGAAATGAAACAGGTACATGTACAGAAGAGAAAGAGGTTGACGTTATGCCTTTTATGATCGTAAGTGCTATTGTTGCTGTATTGGTTGCCATTCTGGCTGTCCAGAACTCCATGATGGTGGATCTGACACTCTTTATGTGGAGTTTTCAGCTGAACCTGGTGCTGGTGGTGCTGCTCTCCGTCATCTGCGGCCTGTTGCTGGGGATCGTCTGGGGTATTACCGTCAAAACGCGCAGCATGTGGCAGACCCGCAAGCTGAACGAACAGATTGCCCTGCTGGAAGACGACAAACGCATTTTACGTGATAAGGTGGAGCAGCTGATGAAGGCCCAGGGCGGCGTAATGGATCCGGCTGATACTACAACCACCCCCACGGCAGAGGCCACAGTGAAGCCGGCATCTGCGGCAGGTCCGCTCAATGCCTTTATGAAAAGATAAAAGAGTCCCTATTTTGATAGTCTCAACTTAATACAGAGATGCAAAGATTATCTGAACAGGCGGCAGCCGGTTGCCGTCTGTTTTTTTGTCGGTTGGAAAAGGCGGAACACCGCTGTGAAACATTTCACTTTATATCAGATATAATAGTATGGTATAATTAATTAACAGATTATATGCACGTCAGGAGAATAAACTATGGCAGATAAATTTTTGATTATTGACGGAAGCAGCCTCATCCACCGCGCATTTTTTGCCCTGCCCCCCCTGACTACCCGGAAAGGGCAGCACACCGGCGCTGTGTACGGTTTCCTGCGCATGTTCCACAAGCTGCTGCAGGATGTTAAACCACGTTGGGTGGCTGCGGCTTTTGATAAGTCAAGAATAACCTTCCGCACAAAATTGTATGCGGATTACAAAGGCCAGCGCAAACCTACGCCGCCGGAACTGAAGGAACAGTTCCCCCTGTGCATGGAGGTGCTCCGGTCCATGGGCGTCCCTGCTCTGGAACTGGATGATTACGAAGCGGACGACATTATCGGTACCTTTGCGAAAAAACTTGACCCTGGCCTGGAAGTGTTTATTGTTACCGGTGACCGGGATGAATTGCAACTTATCGATGACCGCACCCGGGTCATGTACACAAAGAAGGGCATCTCCGATATAAAGTTATATGATAAAGAATCGTTTGCGGCAGACTATGAAGGTCTTGCTCCTCTGCAGCTCATTGACCTGAAGGGCCTTATGGGAGATACATCCGACAATATTCCCGGCGTGCCGGGGGTAGGCCCCAAGACCGCGCTGAAGTTGATTGCAGAATACGGCAGTGTGGAAAACGTGATTGCGCATGTCGAAGAAGTCAAAGGGAAGAGCCTTAAGGAGAAACTGGTCAACAATAAGGAACAGGCGTTGCTTTCCAAAGAGCTGGCCACGATTTATACGGAAGTACCGGGACTGGACCTGACACTGGATACATATGCCCTGAAACCGCTGGAAGGAAAAACCCGGCAAATGATGGCGGACCTGGAGTTCCGCGGTTTCTTTAACCAATTTGGCCAGATCATGGGCCTTGCTTCCGACGTTGAAAGCAGTGTGGCAGGCGGTACATCGGAAGAGAGCGCGGAACCTGCTATAAAGAGTGCTGTATCGGGCAATGCTGCCGGCAATATGGAAGATTTGTTTGTTGCGACGGCAGATAACAGAAATACGCGGAATGCCGGTCCGGAAACAGCTCCTGTTCCGGATGACGGCATGGGCAGTCTGTTCGGTGCGCCGGTGCCTGCCGTACGAGCGAAAGAAATCGGTTTTGCTTCCCAGTGGCAGGAGGTGGCTGCGGAAATAGATGCGGATCCTTCCGCTATGGTCTGGTTCATGGCAGAGACGGCCGGGGAGATTCCGCATCTGCGGTTTGAAGCTGCCCGGGTGCTGTGCGGGGACCGGGAATATCTTGTGAGTGGTTCGGAAGCCCTTGCTTCTTTTACCGGATGGCTGGCAGAGGCTCCCAATCCCAAGGGCACGGCAGACAGTAAGGAAGTGTTCCGGACCTGTTTCTGTCAGGGTGTGGAACCGCAGAATATAATAGAAGATATTGTCCTGGGAGCCTATCTGGATGATCCGGGCCGCAGCAGTTACGCGCTGGCAGATATTGCCTGGCACTATCTGGGTCAGGACAGGGAACCGGACTGTCATACCCTGGCCTGCGTGGCGGAGGCGGTTAAACAGGCGCTGTTGGATAAAGAACTGACTCAGTTATATAAGGAGATTGAACTGCCGCTTATTCCCGTGCTTGCCCGGATGGAACTGGCCGGGGTCGTGGCGGATGAAAAGAAACTGGACGCTCTGAGCAGGGATATGGCAGGGAAACTGGCCCGCCTGGAGGATCTTGCCAAAGAGCAGGCGGGGGATCCGGGCTTTAACCCTAACTCCCCGAAACAGCTGGGCGTGGTCCTGTTTGAGAAGCTGGGACTGCCTGTGGTAAAAAAGACGAAGACCGGCTACTCCACAGACGTAAAGGTGTTAGAAGAACTGCGGGGCAAACATCCTCTGGTGGATACCATCCTGCAGTACAGGGTGCTTGCAAAGCTTCAGTCTACCTATTTGGAAGGACTGAAGCCGCTGATCAACAGGACGACAGGAAGAATTCATACTCACTTCCAGCAGACCGTCACGGTAACGGGCCGTCTGTCCAGCACGGATCCCAACCTTCAGAACATTCCCACCCGCACGGAAACCGGCCGCGAAATCCGCGCACTGTTTATCCCCGGGAAAGGCTATGACTGGCTCCTGTCCTGCGATTATTCCCAGATTGAACTGCGGATTCTGGCCCATGTGTCTCAGGATTCTCTGATGCTGGAATCCTTCCGGGAAAACCAGGATGTCCATGCCCGTACGGCCAGTGAAGTGTTTGGGGTGCCGCTGGATCTGGTATCCCATGAAATGCGAGGCCGGGCCAAAGCGGTCAACTTCGGCATCGTATACGGCATCAGCGATTTCGGACTGGCAGTGCAGCTGGGTTGCAGCCGCAAAGAAGCCGGTGAGTTTATTGATAATTATCTGTCCCGATACAAAGGCGTGAAAGAGTATATGGAACGGATGAAGACCCTGGCCCGCAGTCAGGGATATGTAATGACACTGTTGGGGCGCCGCCGTTACCTGCCGGACATCAACAACCGTAACTTCAACCTGCGCAGTTTTGCGGAACGGACGGCTATCAATACGCCAATTCAGGGTACTGCCGCCGATATCATGAAGCTGGCCATGCTGCGGGTGGATGCTGCATTGCGGAAGTCCGGCCTTTCTTCCCGGGTATTGCTGCAGGTGCATGATGAACTGGTGCTGGAAGTGAAGGAGGCGGAACGGGAAGCCACTGCGGTTTTGCTGCAGACTGAGATGCAGAACGCCTTCAAACTGGACGTGCCGCTGTTGGCAGAAGTCAATTACGGGAAAGACTGGGCGTCTGCGAAATAGTTCTGCGATGTCTTTTCATACAGTTTTATTTTGCAAACTTCAAAAGAATTGCGGTACAGAAAGTGAGGAACTATGATAGTTATCGGCTTAACCGGTGGCATCGGCAGCGGCAAAAGCACCGTATCCTCTTATATGAAAAAATTAGGCATCCCCGTCTTTGACGCAGATGCCTCCAGCCGGGCCGCAGTGAAAAAAGGCAGCCTCTGCCTGCAAAAGATAGTAACCTTTTTCGGACCGGACTGTCTCCTGCCCGACGGGGAACTGAACCGTCCCTGGGTAGCAGATAAAGTATTTCACGATAGAGCGGTCCTGAAGCAGTACGAAAAAATCGTACAGGACCAGGTCTGGGCAGAAGCGCAGCGGTTCCTGACAGAAGAACGTGAAAAAAACACAGCGGCGGTGTTGCTGGATGTCCCGCTGCTCATTGAGTGCGGCTGGCATACAAAGGTGGACAGCGTATGGCTGGTAAAGGTACCGAAAGAGATTCAGATACAGCGCGCCATGCTGCGGGACGGGGCCACGGAAGAAGCGGTGCTGGCGCGGATCAACACCCAGATGTCATTGGCTGACAAAGAAAAGTTCGCTGACGTGGTCATTGACAACAGCGGGAACATAGAAAACACAAAAGCCCAGGTAACGGCACAGATGCATAAAATTCTGGGCGCCATATAAGACTCTGTACAAAAACCGGACAAGGGTTTATAATGGCACTTGACATTGTACGGAAAACAGATGGGAGTCCGGATTTTGACGGGAAAAAAGGTAAAACAGGAACGGACGGCCAGACAGAAAAAAACGGTCCGGGAAATCGATAACGAATCTGTAAAAAGCCGCCGGGTAAAGCGGGTACACCGTCCTGTAACACATAAAAAGAAATATTCAGCATGGAAAAGAGCAAGCAGCAGACGCATGTGGATTTATGTACTGCTGCTGCTTGTTATTTTGTTTTTCGCAGGTTGGCGGTTATGGCGCAGCGATGCGGTACAGATGCGCTTCGTCTATATGTGGCCATACCAGAATGAAATTGTTACCTACGCCCGTCGCAATGACATTGACCCGTTTTTGGTGGCGGCCGTCATAAAAAACGAAAGCGAGTTTAAACCTGGGGCTGTTTCGCCGGTAGGGGCCATAGGCATGATGCAGATTATGCCGGAAACCGGGGAATGGATTGCGAAGCAAATGGGCCTTGACAGCTATGATGTAGATTCTTTATATAATCCCGGCGTTAATATCCGCATGGGCTGCTGGTATCTTTCCGAACTGAAATATGAGTTTAAAGATAATCTGCTCCTGATGATGATGGCTTACAATGCCGGTCGGGGCAATACCCATGGCTGGATGAACGCTAATGGTTGGGACTACACGTTTGGGGATGTAAAAAAGATTCCTTATCCGGAATCCCGGAACTATGTGGCATCCGTGCTTTACGACAGAGATGAGTACTACAGGTTGTACAAGGATAAGGTAGAAAAGAGAAAGTGAAAAACGCCGGATTTCACGGAATTTTAACACAAATAAAAATTTCAGCTATATTTTTTAAAGATATTGTAGACGCTTACAGACAAATGTGATATAATTTTCACAATTTCAAAATCGTTTTTGTTGATACTTTGCAGGAACATATATGGATACAAATAGAGAAACAGTAATCGAACGTCTTCTGTCCGGTTACCGGCGTTATTATAATGTGACACGGTTTGACGGCGGGTACAATCCGCCGCCGGAAGAGTTTAAAGGGATTTGTGAAGCAGAAAAACTGACTCCTCCGGTGCTGCCGGGGGATATTTGTTTTAACGCCCTCTGCGAATATTACGAGAAAGCAGAGCAGTATTTTCTCTTTCGCCACAACGAGCTTTGGGCAACCCATCAGGAAGAGTTTATCTTTATGTTTTCCGTTCCGGTTCTGACGTTGCAGGTCTTTGAGGCCTGCCGAGAATATGCTTATGAAGAGGGCATGAAGCTGGCCCACATCGGCCCCGGTCACATGTATACTTACATTACACCGGTCATTGTATGTGAAACGGCGGAGCAGGAAGCTGTGAAGGCTCTGGAAAAATGTAAGATTTATAAGAGTTTCAAGTTTTCTTTCCACGGATGGATGGATTTTCATACAGCTTGCTTTGAGGCGTCAAAGCAGAAACTGTATTTTAATCATAGTGGTCTTTGCATGAAAAAGAACCTGGAAAAAGTATTGGGATTGCGCTGATGTCTTTCTTTAATGGGAAAACCATGCAGCAGCATGTCCCCGGGAACGCATCGTACCAGGCGTTCCCGCAAACAAAGTAAGGGAGGAATTATTTTGAACACACTGGTATTACTTCTCATCTCCGTTGCTGTGCTGTTCTGCGGCTACGTCATGTATGGCGGCTGGCTGGTCAAACAGTGGGGCGTAGGGGAAGGGGACATCCCGACACCGGCCCATGCGTTGGAAGACGGCGTCGACTATGTTCCCGCTAAAGCACCCGTACTGATGGGGCATCATTTTTCGTCCATTGCCGGCGCAGGTCCTATTACAGGCCCTATCGGCGCGGCTATGTTCGGCTGGCTGCCCGTGACCCTGTGGATTCTGGTCGGCGGTGTCTTCTTCGGCGGCGTCCATGACTTCGGCGCCCTGTTCGCGTCCGTACGGCATAAAGGCCAGTCCATCGGCGAAGTTATTTCCGCCAATATGTCCCGTCGGGCAAAACGTCTTTTCATTATTTTCTCGTACCTGACACTGATCCTGGTTGTAGCGGCCTTTGCGGCCATCGTGGCTTCCACCTTTGGCGCCAAAGTCGTGAATGGCGCTATTGACTACAAGGCCAGCGCGACCAACGCATCCGTGGCCATGGTATCTATCATGTTCATCCTGATTGCCATTGTTTTCGGTGTTGCCGTATACCGCCGTCATGCGTCCATGGTGACTTCTTCCATTCTGGGTGTCATTGCCATCGTGCTCTGCATGGCCATCGGCATGAACTTCCATCCGTTCTACTTCACTACCGGCACCTGGATGTGGATTATCGGTGTTTATATCACCATTGCTTCTGTAACCCCGGTCTGGATCCTGTTGCAGCCCCGTGACTACCTGAGCTCCTTCCTGCTGTACGCGATGCTGATCGTAGCCATCGTCGGCATTGTAGGCGCTCATCCCAATATCGATCCGAAACTGTTCCCGGCTGTAACCGGTTTCGCGGTTGACAACGGCAACGGCGTACAGTTGCTGTTCCCGATTCTGTTTACCACCGTAGCCTGCGGCGCCATTTCCGGTTTCCATTCCCTGGTTTCCTCCGGCACCACCTCCAAACAGCTGGATAAGGAAAGCGACGCGAAGCCAATCGCTTACGGCGGCATGCTGCTGGAATGCGTACTGGCCATCATCACCGTCTGCGCTATCGCTTATGCCCGGACCACCGGTCATACTAAAGGCGCTACGGATATTTTTGCCGGCGGCATTGCTGCCATGGTTGCTGCCATCCCTGGTCTGGAAGGCATGGAAACATCCTTCTACACCCTGCTGGTGCTGACTTATTCCGCTTTCTGTCTGACTTCTCTGGATACGGCTACCCGTCTGGCCCGCTTCATGTTCCAGGAATTCTGGCTGGAACCCGGCGAGACTGTACATGACGTGAAAGACGGTTTCCGTAAGTTTATGGTAAATCCTTATTTTGCTACGATCCTTACCGTTGTGCTTGGCGTTCTGTTAGGCCTCAACGGCTTTGCCAAGATCTGGGGTCTGTTCGGCGCTGCCAACCAGCTGCTGGCCGGTATTGGTCTGCTGGCGGTTGCTACCTGGCTGGGCAATGCGGGCAAGAACAACAAGATGTTCCTGTTCCCCATGACCTTTATGCTGATCGTAACTATCTGCTCTTTGATCCTGACCATCAAAAACCAGCTGGGCATCATTGCCAAAGGCGCTGCCCACTGGGGTCCTTACGCACAGGCGGGTATCGGTACCCTGCTGGTGCTGCTGGCCTTTGTACTGGCGATTGAAGGCTACCAGACCATTGCACATCCGAAAGAGATTGCGAAGAGATAATCGTAAAACAATATAATACCGATTCGAAAGAGATGCTTTTATAAAAAAGCATCTCTTTTTTTATCCTTGAAGTATTAACGGCAATGAAAAAACGGATGCCCTTTTTTAAGGACACCCGCCTGTATTTTTAAGTTGGTGCGGTAGAGAGGATTTGAACCTCCACGGGGTCAACCCCCACTAGCTCCTGAGGCTAGCGCGTCTGCCGTTCCGCCACTACCGCATATTTCTGACATATTTCAGAACGCTTGTATAATATACAACGGATTCTGTTTTTTGTCAAGAACTTTTTTTGCAATCAAATATTATGGTGCGGTTGATGGGATTTGAACCCATACGAGGTTTCCCTCACCACCCCCTCAAAGTGGCGTGTCTGCCGTTCCACCACAACCGCATGAAACAATGATTTGCAACGAAATCATATTAGCACACTTGACGCGGTTCGTCAATCATTTTTTCTCTTCCTGACGGTTTGCGTTTTCTTTAACCGACTCTGCTTCTTTCAGTTTCTCTTCCAGCATGGGCCAGACTTCCGGCTTTTCGAAGCCGTAGCGCCATGTAGCCAGGCCTGCCAGTTCATACTGTTTTAGCAACCCTGCCTTGTGCTCCAGGCTGGTCTTGTTTTCCTGCCAGAAGGAGTAGGGCACGTCGTCTTCCATGTAAGAATAGTAGGTCACTTTTTCTTTATCCAGCCAGCGGCAGCGGAAGGTCTCGTCGCTGTTTTTTTCTTTTATGATTTTTTCTGCTCCTTCCATGGTAAGAGTCTTGGCATAGAAACGTTTTTTGTCTTTATCGTAGTGCCACAGCCTCATGTACAGGGGCATGCCCAGCACTACTTTCTGGGAAGGCACTTCCTCCAGCGTGTTTTTAATACCCCGCTCCACCCAGTCGTAACCGGCGGTAGGACCTGCTTCGGGGCTGCTGCCTGAATACTGGTCATAAGTCATGACCATCATGTAATCCAGATGCTCCGCCAGCGCTTTTCTGTCAAAGCATAAAGACCAGTTGGGGCTGCCTTTGGGCACGGTCACGTCCATGCTTAGGATCAGATTGTCCTGCCGGGTAGCTTTGCGTATCTGTTTCACAAATTCCGTGATGCGGTCCTTATCCGCTTCGTAAATATGCTCAAAGTCCAGGTTGATGCCGTCGAACTTATGCTTCTGATACTGCTGGCGCAGCTGTTCGATGACATACTTTTTAGCGTTTTCGTCATCTAACAGTTTTTTGGTGCGGTCCGGTTTGAATCCGTTGGTGATTAACGGCCACACCTGGTAGCCTTTGGCGTGAGCCCGTTCCACGTAGCCCTCCACGCTTTTGTCTTTGATTTTTCCGAAATCATTTTCTATTTCGTACCAGCAGGGGGAAACCACGTTGACGCCGGGCACTTTGTCTAAAACAGACAAGTCCACTTCCGGTTTGTGTTCGTGCTGCCATACCAGGTTAATCTTATAGGGTAGTGGGGGTTTGGGCACAGGTTTTGGCTCCTCTTTGCTTTTGGTGCAACCAGAAGAAGTCAGGCATCCAAGCGCCAGAAGTGTAATGAGAGCGTGAGTAAATATTTTATTCATAACAGTTTCTCCATTATTATCAATATGAAATGATGCAGTAAAGGAAAGACAAGGGCAGCCATGTACGGCCCTGCGAAGTATTTCCTTTTTAACTAATCAATTATACTGTATCAAATATATTATATCAAAAAAACGAATTCCGTGTGCAGGTGTTTAAATTCAAAAATTCTTATGTTATAATGTTAAGACGAATACGGCGGTGATTTGAATGTTTTTGCTGGATGAGCACGGAAGCGGCTCGGTGAATTGGAAAAAGAACCTGGTCGTGCTGTGGGCAGGTGTGTTTCTCGCCTGTGCAAGTTTTACTGCCTGTATTCCGTTTTTGCCTGTTTATTTACAGAAAGAACTGCATGTACCGTCGGACCAGTTGAATCTTTGGGCCGGTCTGGTGTATGCGGTCACGTTTCTGGGAGCGACGTTCATGGCGCCGTACTGGGGTGCCTTGGCGGACCGGGTAGGCCAGCGTAAAATGGCAATCCGGGCGGGATTCGGTCTGGCTGTGACCTATATGCTGGGCGCAATTGTCCAGACGGCTCCCCAGATGCTGGCTGTGCGTATCCTGACCGGGCTGATCAGTGGCTTTGTGCCGGCATCCATGTCTTTGGTGTCTTCCACTCTTCCCAGAGAAAAACTGGGCTGGGGCATGGGCTGGATGCAGGCGGCCCTTGCCAGCGGAAACATCCTGGGGCCGCTGCTGGGCGGCTATCTGTCCGTCTGGTTCGGTATGCGGACGTCCTTCTTCGTAGGTTCCGGTTGTCTGTTTCTTGTTACAATGATGGTCATCTTCTTTGTCAGGGATATCCCCATCAGTAAAGAAACAAGTCATCAAGATATGCATGTCGTCCGGGATCTTAGGCTGGCCCTGCAAAATCGCGGTCTCCTGTATGTCATGTTCATGTTTTTCCTTGTGCAGACCTGTATCATGACAATCCAGCCGTTGATTACTCTCTATGTGGAAAAGCTGATGGGCGGCGCGGGAGACGCTTCTGTCACCATGAGCGGCTGGATATTTTCCCTGGCCGGTATTGCCGGAATAATTGCCGCTCCCTATTGGGGAAAGCGCGGGCAGCGCAAGGGCTTTGTAAGAACTCTGTGTCTTGTCCTGTTCTGTGCAGGCAGTGTGAATCTCTGCCAGGTTTTTGTAGGTAACATCTGGGAGTTTGCGGTCATTCAGTTTATCTATGGCCTGTTCCTGTCCGGTGCGGTGCCTAACATTAATTCCACGCTGGTGGAGGTGACACCTCCGGAAATGCGGGGCAAAGCCTTCGGCCTTACCACTTCGGCCCAGCAGTTCGGCGGTGTGGTGGGCCCCTTGCTGGGCGGTTTTCTGGGTGATCACATGCCAACGAAATTCGTATTGTTTACTACGGGCGTAATCCTTCTGTCGGCCGCCCTCTATACGGTGAGAACCCGGCTGCGGAAAACCATGTGATTTATATGTGTGTTAAATAAATTTGCTAATTAAAGTCAGGAGGTCTTTCTCATGTTAAGAAAATTTAAAGGAATCAGCCCGGATGTAGATCCGAAGGCCCATGTGTTTGAAAGCGCGGATGTCATCGGCATGGTCAAGATGAAAGAGTTTGCCAGCGTATGGCCCAACTGCACGGTGCGCGGTGACGTAAACCGCATTGAAATCGGCCGTTATTCCAACATCCAGGATAACAGCTGCCTCCATGTGGCAGACCGCTATGCCTGCATCGTCGGGGATTATGTGACGGTTGGCCATTGTGCTACTCTGCACGCCTGCACCATTGAAGACCATGTGCTCATCGGTATGGGGTCGGTGGTACTGGACGGTTGCGTAGTCGGTACCGGCAGTGTCATCGCGGCAGGCGCCGTGGTAACCAAAGGTACTATTGTTGAACCCTATTCCCTGATGGCGGGCATCCCCGCAAAATGCATCAAGAAGCTGCCGGAAACTAATATGAAGACCATTCACAGCCAGGCTATCAAGTATAAAACCCTGTGGACGGAAGGTTACGGCATCCTGCCGGATGCGGACGGGGAGTCCTATCACGGCGAAAAGATTATGGACTGATCTGCCCCGTGGTCCGGAATGGGGATGAGATTGCCTGAGCGAATAAAAGCACGGGTAATGCTGCCTCTGCAGGGCCCCCGGTTGCATTTTGCAGAGTTTAAGGAGATTGTTGTTAAGTTATTATGGCTAAAAGGGAAAATAAATTTGCAAAGACGGTACGGACGGAAGACGCTTCCAATGAAAATTTCGGTTTGGGAAGGCCTTTTGATTTTGATGACAGGTTTAACCGGATTACGATAATGGGCTCTCTGGTCGCCACAATCGTCCTGCTGATCTTCCGCCAGGTTACAGGGAGTGGGACAGGCAGCGTCATGCTGGACGGTGTCAGCTATGCTGCAGGCTTTTTCTTTGCCTACCTTATCGGCAGGGAAGCTGACCCGGAACCGGGACGGGAGTTTGGTGCCCTGCTGGGGGCCTTGATTACTCTGGGGCTGGAAGCGTATTTTGGCGTGGACATCAATGGCGTTGTGGCTCTGTTGTGGATGCTGTTCATCTGCCGTATGTTTAACCGTACCTCTGGTTCACGGCATCGCATCGGGGATAACGCCATCATTATAGGCGCAGCGTTCTGGATGGCACATATCGGTTACTGGTTGTTCCCGGTCATTACGGGTATATGTTATGTTCTGGAAAGCCAGATTAAAGAAGGCTATTTCCGCAGTCTGTACCTGGCCGGTATCGCCTTTGCCATTTGCGCGATTACAGGCCGCAACCCGGAAATCCCAGTGTTGTCAGCCACCTATTTGTATTTGATGGGCGTTGCCTTCATCCTGTTCCTGCCCCAGCTTACCGCGGCCGGATTCAGTAAGGCCCGGGATGACCGGCATAACCGCTACCTGGTTAAAACCCGGCTCCAATGTGCCCAGGCTGTGTTCCTGTTGGCTACAGGACTTCTGATTTATTTTGGTGGCAACGCGGCCGGAATTATTTTCCTGCCCTGCATCGGAACAGCTATAGGCACGGGACTTTATTTGTTGTTGTACCTGCTGAAGAAAAAGCAGGAAGAAGAAGGAAAGCAATAAAACACAAGGAGATATTCACATGGCAGAAAGAAAAATCCAGTTTACCACCAACAAAGGCGTGTTTGTGGCTCAGATGTTTGAGGAAAAAGCGCCCCAGACCACTAAAAATTTTATTGAACTAACAGAAAAAGGTTTTTATGACGGCATTATCTTCCATCGGGTCATCGACGGTTTTATGATTCAGGGCGGCGACCCTACTGGTACCGGCCGCGGCGGTCCCGGATACCGGATTAAAGACGAATTCGGCGAAGGGTTGGCACACGACAGTGAAGGCATCCTTTCTATGGCGAATGCAGGACCCAATACCGGCGGAAGCCAGTTTTTCATTACGCTGGCTCCGACTCCCTGGCTCAACGGGCATCATGCTATTTTCGGCAAGATTGTGAAAGGCATGGATGTGGTGCGGGAAATCGGTTCTGTAGCTACTAACTTTCAGGACAGGCCTCTGGATCCGGTCGTAATGGAAAAGGTGGAAGTATTGACAGAATAATATTAAAAAACTATAATTTTCTGCAAATATTTGCTTGCATATTTGTCAGCTTTGTCATATAATATGAACGTTGGTGAAAGTGCTATATTGCCGACAAAGTATTATTTTAGGAGGCCCGCAAGATGACAGGCAAAGTTAAATGGTTTAATGCAGAAAAAGGTTATGGTTTTATTGAACGTGAAGACGGCGGCGATGTATTCGTACATTTCTCTGCCATTCAGGTTGAAGGCTACAAAACTCTGGAAGACGGCCAGACTGTTGAGTTCGATGTGGTTGAAGGCAGCCGCGGCGAACAGGCAGCTAACGTTCGTCCTGTAAAATAATCTGTTTTTCCAAAATCTGTTCTACAGATCCATGCGCATGAACCAAAGGGCATTCCTGAAAAGGGAGTGTCCTTTTTTGTTAATTAATTGCCATAGGTATTATAGGGGATATCAGCCGGTTCCTGCCGGCAACCTTGTGAGCAGACCCGGCGTACCGCTTTCGCGTCTGTTTTACAGCAACAGGGAAACGGCAGTCTTATTTGAAGTTTGTTAAGAGGGGATTGTATGAAAATAATTATCCTGACAGTGATGGTCTTTCTGACGGCGTTCTCTGCCGGCCTCTCCGTGTCGGCGGAAATACCGCGGGGCAGCCTCGGGTATTCACCGGAAGACAGGAAATCGGTACTGCAGCAGAAAACAGAATATAACAGAGCCTACTGGACTCTTTTTTCTCTGATTGCTTCTTCGGCAGCTTATGCGCCGGATGACGGGATCGAGGCCGTGTATCTGAAAAGCCACGGCTGGGAGTTTGAACCTAACCGGATTACGGACGGCAAGACTACGGTACATTTTATTACGGCCAGAGGAATTATGGCCGACGGCAAACCGTTATATGTGATTGCTTTCCGCGGCAGCGCGGATAAAAAGGATTGGGCAGCGGATTTTGTAACGGGACAGGTGGTCTATGGCGGCAAAACGCTGGAAGAGTCGGAAAAGATTTCAGGTTTCCTTCCCGGAGGAGCCAAAGAACAGGCTGCGGCAGCAGCTGCAGCGGAAAAAGCCGGGGCTTCCACACCTCCCAAAGTACATAAAGGATTTAACAGCTATGCGGAT
>Ga0256407_10007290_pt1 | contig 16732 bp, 13 predicted proteins | sample RumenRJG_04DNA_FD_193489 | JGI IMG/M metagenome (GOLD analysis project Ga0256407, IMG submission 193489) | Bovine rumen microbial communities from Lethbridge, Alberta, Canada - RJG_04 | ecosystem: Host-associated > Mammals > Digestive system > Stomach > Rumen | place: Canada: Alberta...
AAACCCCATTTTTTTTTTTTTTGGGTTTTAAATATAGATTGATTAATTATTTTTAGGATTTTTTTATTTTTTATCTTTTTTTTTTATATTTATTTATTTTATGGAATAATAATAAAAATATAATAAATACAATCATTTTTTTTATAAATTATAAAAATGAATATAAAAACAATTTATAATAATTATAATTTAGGATTATTTCCTTTAATTCAAATAACAAATCAAACTAAAGATCCAAAATTAAAATTAAAATGTTATTATAATGATACAATTATTAAAACTAGTTTTTCAGAATTTCATCAATTTTTAAAATTTGAAAATGAAAGACAAGATATAAATAATTTATTATCATTATGTAAAAATCATAAAAAAAAAATCACAGATTTTTGTGAAGAATGTTTTATGAATTTATGTCCAGATTGTTTATTGAGGCATAATGAATTTCATATTAAAATAAATTTGCTTGATCTTGCAAATTCGATTACAAATGAAAAAATAAATAAAATAAAACAACATTTAATTAAGGAATCAAATGATATTATTTTAATACAAAATAATTCAAATCAATTAATTTTTGATCTTAAAAAACAAATTGAAAAACTTGAAAAATTAACAAAAGATTTTATTGAACAACAAAAAATTCATATTGATATAGTTCAGCAATATTTGATATTTTTTGAAACAAAAAAAAATGAAAATTTCAATTTTAATTTTCAAATAATTGAAAATTTGAAATTATTTTGGAAAATAATTTTTAATGAAGAATTTGAAATTCAAACTAATAATAACAAAATTAATAATAATATTTTTCAAAATCCTAATAATAATATTCATAACTTATTTATGTTAAATCAAAATTTTCTTGGTTTTAATGTTCCAAATAATAATAATTATAATAATAAAAATATTATTTCCTTGAATAATAATAATCAAACAAATAATAAGGAATATAAAAATTTAAATTTAAATGATTTAATATATTATTTAAATACACCTAATAATCAACTTCTTTTGAAAAATATAATATTAAAAAATGACCACGTTTCAAAAATTGAAGAAAAAATTTTTTTAAAAAATATTGAGAATATTAAATTATTATCAAATATCAAAAGTTTTTCAATTATTCAACAAAATCAAATTTCCCAAATTACAAAATTAAATCACAATAAATTTATTTTATTATTAAATGGAGATGTTATTAAAATTTATGATTTTAACAAGAGTTTCAATGTACCAATATATTCTCATCAATTCAATAATAGAAATATAGAAAATATTGTTATACTTCAAAATGAAATAATTTTATTAATTTTCAAATTAGGGTTTGGAATATTTAACAATAATATTAATAACAATAATATTAATAACAATAATATAAAAATATTACAACCAATTATAGATGGAAATATAATGTATTCTATAAGTGATTGGAATTATAATTTAAATATTAAATGTAATTTTATTTATGAATTAGAAAATAAAAAATTACTTTTCTTGACAAATGAGAAAACTTTTATTTTTAATTTAAAAAAGAATTCTATTTACAATGATTTTCAAAAGAAATATCAATTAGAATCAGAAATTATGTATGTAATAAAAATAGATAGCCCAAAAAAATTAGTCCAATTTAGTAAAAATTATATAGCTTATATTTATCAAAGAAATCTATATATTTTTGATTTAAATAATTTAAAAAATATTAATTTTTTTAAAAACCAAGTTACTTATATAAATAAAATAGAAGAAAATGTTTTAGCAGTATGTTCATACAATACTATTAATTTAATAAGCGGAATATCTTTAAATGAATATTATACATTTACACCAAATTATAATAATTGTTTTATTAAAAATTCAAATTTAAATCAACAATTAAAAATAGAGTTTTTAGTTAAAATTAGTGAAAATAATTATGTGACTAATAATATGATTCAAATTTATATTAGTGAAAATTATATTTCACTTATACCAATACAAAATATTGAATTATTAAATAATGATAATGTAATTGCTTTAGATTCAAATATTTTAGTTATTTTATCTTCTCAAAATTTAATTAAATTATATACATATTTTGATTAATTTCAATTAATTAAATTTAGTATATTAATTTAATGAGTCATTTTTTAATTATAAGATAAATAAATATAATGAAATTTATTTATTATCAATATAAATTGATTTTGTTAATTCATTTTCAGGAACAATTTCTTTTATTATATCATCAAAATCAATTAAATCATATTTAAATTGTTTTTTAATTATTTGTCCAAAAACTTTTGAAGCAAAAACTTCATCTATTGACTCATATTCATTCATTTCTTCATTAAAGTCATTTTCAATTAATGTTTTTTTCATCAATAATTGATTAAAATTGATTTTATCATTAAATATTTTGTTTAACATATGATTATTATTTCCTAAATTAATACATAAATGATTTCTTCTTTCAATTAATAAATTTTTATATATTTTAGCTTTTTCTTTATTATCATTAAAATTAATGTTAATATTTTCATAAATAATTTTTTGATTATTACAATCATCAAAATAATAATTATCAATTAAATTAGGTTCATCTAAAACTTTATATACAAAATAATCAACATTTTCAAATCTATATTTTTTATCATAAATACATAAAGGCCAATCTAAATCACATTCATTATTTACTGAATTAATATAACTATTCATTTTTAAAAGATTATTATTTTGTTCTTCTCTAAATTTTTTATTTTTATAATTTAATTGAATTTCTTTTTCTGTTAATTTTCTAATTTCATTTCTTTTTCTATTTAAATTCTTCATTGAAAATTCATATACTTTATGATAATCAAATAATAAATTTCTTAATTTATTAACATGAAAATAAGGAATTTCATTCATTATTTTTTGATTAAAATTTTTCAATTCACTTAAATCAAGTGTATCATTAAGAGAATCATATTTACTTTTACAATAATCTAAAATAAATAATACAGATTTAAAAATTGTAATAGATCCATTTAAGAAAAGTGAATCATAAATAGTATATAAAGTTTCTTCATTTACATTATTAATAAATAATCCTGTTAATAAAATTATAATAGTATTATAATAATTAATTTTAAGTGAAGGTTCTAAATTAGGATATCTCATTTCAATAATATCATTTATTATTGTAGTATCTGTTAAAATACCAGATAAAGTTAAATAATAATCACTTGGAAAAATTACTTCAATTAATTGACAAAATAACCAAAAAACTTCTTCTTCATTTTCATTATAAATTTCAAGAAATTTTCCAATTATAAAATTAAATCCTTGACAATAACCAACTGTAATATTTCTTCTTGAAAAAGCAATTAAAACATTTTTTAATTTTTGAATTAAAGTTTTATTTTTATATTTTTCTAAATCTGAAAAAGTTCTTGGAACATCTAAATCAATTTGTCTTTCAAAAGCAGAAGGAATTTCTGAGAAATATGCATTTAATAAGTTATAATAATAATTTTTATTATTAAAAATTTGTCTTTTTGCTCCTGATGAAATTAACCAAATTTGAGGATGATATTTTTTTGGTATTGTATCATTTTTAAATAATTGCATTAAAATATAATTTTCTTTATTTGAAAATGATAATTTATTTTCTAAATTTTCTATTAATTCTAATCCTTCTTTTTCCCAAGAATATATTTTATTTTTTTCAAATTCTTCTTTTTCATTAATTATTAATTTTTCATTATTATTATCATATTGTTTTATTTTAATTTTTTCTCCATATTGGAGAATATCATCTGATTCTCTTATTTTCATTTATTTTTTATTATTTTTATTTTTTGTTTTAATTAGTTAATTTAAAAATAATTTTTTTTTAAATTTATTTTTATTTAATGGAAAATATTGAATTGAAAGGGAAAGAAACAATTAAATTAATTGAAAAAATTAAAAATGGTGAGAAAAAAATTTTAGTTCCTATTTGTGATGGATTAGCATATATTGATTGTGAAATATTAAATAATGAAAAATGTAAAGTTCATTTAGGAGAAGAATTTTATGTTGAAACTAGTTTTAATAAAGCTCAAGAAATTCTTAAAAGAAAAATAAAAGAAGAAATGAAAAATAGTTCTAAAGTTAATAAATTAGATGATAAAACTTTTGAAATTTTTGAACATTATGATGATGAAGAAGAAAAAAAAAAAGAAGAACAAAAAGAAAAAGAAAATAATAAAAAAGAAAAAGAAGATTTAAATGAAAAAAATAAAAAAATTTTAGAAGAATTAACAAATTATAATCCTAAAAGTGATATTAAAATATATAAAGAAATAAAACTTTTACCAGGAAAGGAAATAATAAGAAAAATATATAATAAATTAAAACTATAAATTATAAATAATTTAAATATAAAAGAAAAAAATTTAAAAATCTATTTTTCCAAAATTAACTACCCTTAAATTAAAATAAAAAAAAAAAAAAATAAAAAAAAAAAAAAAAAAAATTTTTAATCATCATATAAAAATTTATCATCTTCTTCAAACAAACCTAAAACAAAAGAAATAGAAGCAAAAACTCCTGAAATAACATACATTAATTTATAAACACTATCTTTATTTCCAGTAAAATTATTTTCTAAATAAAAAGCAAAAATAACACTAAACATTTCAGCAAAACCTGAACTTGATTTAATCACTCCTCCAATTTCAATATAATTTTCCATACCATAAACAGTCATCATATGAGGATCAATAATAATATTAAAACCATTTAAAGCAAAAGAAGAAATCATAATTTGAAAAATAAAAAAAATTTCATTATGAAAAGATAATTGAAAAGTAAATGAAGAAATTGTTAAAAAAAATGCAAATAAACAAAATAAAATTCTAAATGAAAATCTATCTCCAATTAAAGCAAAAATAATTGAAGTAATACATCCAATTATACTAAATAAAGCTCCTATTATTTGTAAATATGATGTTTTTAATTTATAATATATTCCAATTGGTCTCCAAGTATTAATTACAAAATTTATTGTAGGAAAAAATAAAAATATCATTAAAAATAATTTTACTGCTCTTTTATTTTTTAAAGCTCTTTGTATTTTTATTTGTTTTGGTACTTTTTTTATTTCTTTTATTATTTCTTTCTTTTCACTTTTATCTGTAATTTCTATTATTTCATCAGGTTTATCTTTATGTTCAACTTCAATTAAAATTTCCTTTTCTTCAAAACCATATTTTAAAGTTTCTTTAGGATCATTTTGAAAATAGAAAATAATAGTAAATAAACAAACTAAAAAATTAATACCAATTTCATAAATAATTAATTTTTGAAAATTTAAAAAAATTCTCTCATCATAATAAACATTATCAATAGTAGGATTTTCACTATTAGGATTTAAAACATATTTCTCATAAAAAATAGCTAATCCAGCACTATAAAATCCAGGAATTAAACCAGCAATTCCACAAATTAAAGCTTTTTTATTCATAAAATAAGAACAAGCATTTTTTCTTGTTATATTTAATCCAATTGCCATTCCAAAACCATTTAAACTCATTAATATATAATCTAAAAATATATTTCTTGATAAATATATCATTGAAAAAGCAATTGTTATTATTAATGATGATAAAAATATTGTTTTTTTTCCTCCAATTTTATCTTCAATAAAACCACCAATTGGTGATGTTAAAGAAATTGTAAAATTCATTATTGGAAATAAAAAATAACCAAAACTAAATGATAATTTATTATTAAAATGACGACGAAATGATATTAAGTAAACTACAGAATTTCCTATTGTCCATATTGAAAAAAAACCACATGTGTGTATTATACATGATATTACTGAACTTATTCCTTTTAAAATATATTTTTTTTTCCCTTCTCTAAATTCTTTTTCTTTTGGTGATTCTTCTGTTTGCATTTGTTCAATTTCTGGTTCAATTAATGATTCTTTTTTTTCTTCTGACATTTTATTTTTTTATATGGTTTTTTTTTCTAATTTTAGAAATATTAAACTTTTTATTTTTTTTTTTAAATTAAATGTCTTTGAATCATTCTATTGATTCAATTAGTGATAATAAAATTAATATTTTTGATAAATTTTATTTATGTGTAAATGATCAAAATAATATTGAAAGTACTAAATCAATTTCTTCTTATTTAATAACTCAACAATCTATTAATATGAATGTTGAAAAATCTAATTCTTTTCATTTTATTTTAATTCATTATATTATTCCATATTTAACTCCAAATGATTTAATTAATTTTAAATTATGTAATAAATTAGTAAGTTCTTTAATTAATCAAAAAGCAATTGATCAATGTATTATTTCATATTCTACTAAAAATTTTTCTTCAAATGAAATAAGATATAAAATTTGGTCAAATTATTTAGGAATTGAAGAATATAAGAAAAAAAAATTTAAAGAAATTAAATTTAAAGATGAAAAAAATAAAGATGAAGAATATTATAATGAATTATTAAAAAAAGTTAATTTAATAAAACAAAAAGATGAGACAACAATAAAAGAATATACTGAAGATAAATTAAAAATAATATATAATTCATTTGATATAATTAAAAAAGATATTGATAGAACATTTTATTTAGATTATTTTAAAAATGAAAATGGAAAAATTCAATTAAAAAATATATTAGAAGCAATGTCAATAATAAAAGAAAATGTTGGTTATTGTCAAGGAATGAGTTTTATTGTAGGAAGTTTTATTTATCTTTTAAGAAATGAAATTAAAAGTTTTTATGCATTTAATTGTTTAATGAATTCATATGAATTAAAAACACTTTTTGTTTATAATACTCCTGATTATAATATTAGAGTTTATCAATTAAATTATTATGTTAAAAAATATTTTCCTCAAATTTATTATTATTTTAAAAATAATGATATTTCTTTTGATTTATTATATTCAAAATGGATAATGACAATTTTTTCAAATTATTTAAATATTGAAAATTTAGATTTTGTTTGGACTTGTTTTTTTATAAATAAATGGAAAGGATTTTTCAAAATTTGTTTAATTATGTTATATGATTTATCAAATATATTAATTAAAAGTGATTTACTTGAAATAAGTAAATTAATTAAAGATAATTATAAATATCATAATAATTTAAAAAGAAGTTATGAATTATATTCTAGAAAATTTAAAGTCAAGAATTCTGAATTAAGACAATTAAAAGATGAATATTATATTTCATTAGCAAGGGAAAAAATAGGAAATATAAAAAGTAAAGTTGATAAATGTGATATTGATCAAAAGGAATGTTTAAATAATTATTTAAAAGAAAAAGAAAAAATTAATTTAAAAACAAAAAAAGATATTGGGAATTATAAAATAAATTTGGAAAAATTAAATAAAAAATATTTAACTTCTTTTAAAAATTATACACGTCAAATAGATGGTATAAATAAGTTAAAAAAAATAATTGATAATTTAGCAACTAAGAAACATAATAGTGAGAAAATTTTTGCTATTTATAAAAAAGAAGCTAATGATATTTCAATTAAAAGGAATTTTAAAGAATACAAAAAAAAAATTGAAGAACAACAAAAACAAAAAAATAAAAAAGAAATAATTGAAAAAGAAATGTCTAAAATTGTTGTAAAATATATTCCTTTAGCCAATGAATATGATAAATATTGTAAATTATTATATAATAAAATTAATAATATTGATAAATATAAAATTCAAATTGAGCAATATAAAAATGAAATAGAAAAAAAAAAAGAATTAATGAATAATTATTTTTTTGAATGTGAAAAAAAAGATGAGGAATTATTAAAAATATTGGTTGAAAAATTAAGATTGAGTAATAATTTTATTAAATATAATAAATTTTAAAAGATATATATATTTATAAAGATATATATATTTAGAATTAATTAATATTGATTAAGGAAATATAATTTTTCTTATAAATTAAAATATTTTTATTATTTAAAATTAATATTTTATCAGAGTCTATAATATTATCTGGAAGATAATATAAATTAATATCATTGATATCATTCATATAATTATAATTTTTAAAATCAGTCATTTTGATTATTCCAATTTTAGAATGTATATTTTCGATAAATCTAATGAAAAAATAAAGGTTTTCCCTAATTAAAAATAAATTACTTATTTTTTCAATTTTTGTAATACAAATATTTTCCATTATATTATTTATTTGAGTAATAATTCTTAAACTTTTTAAATTTAAAAAAATACAATAATATTTTGAATTAATTTCATTAAATCTCCATTCATCATTTGGATAAGGATAAAATAATTTATTAATAAATGTTATAAATAAAATATTCTCATTAACAAGCTTAAAATTATATTTATTAAAATCAATTTCATCTACATAATTATTTTCGATTATTTTTAAAAAATCAAAATTTATTTCTTTTCTTTCCTTTATTTGAAAAGTAAATGAATCTAAATAATAGATATACTCAGATGAAATAAAAATTAATTCATTATAATAAGAAATATTATCAATTATTGAAATTATTGAGAAATTAAATTTTAAAATTGATTCAATTTGATTAGTGTTTATATTATATATAATAACTTTTTCATTATTATTTATTTTAAATATTATTTTTTCATTAAATAAAAAAGAAAAATTTAAATTTTCTATGTTTTCTTTCAATATATTGCAATTTATTCTATTTGATTTAAATGAAATTAAATTATTTGGATGATATATAAAATTAAGAAATTCTAAATTAATATCTTTTTTGAAAAATTGAAGATTAATAGTCTTAAGGATTATATTATTACTATTTGGAATATCAAATAATTCTAATTCTTTTATTGAATTTCTTACTTTAAAATATTTTTTATCAATTAATTTAAAATTAATTGTATCATAAAATTTTAATCCTTTTTTTTCTAAAATAATAAAAATTTGAATTATAGTTTTATCTTTATTTGATTTTATTAAATTTTTAATTAAAATTTGCTCTATTTCTATATTATTATCTTCATTTATTTTATTTATAAATCCTATTAAATTTGAATTATTAATAATTGAATACTCTGTTATATTATTTCCAAGTAAAATGTCATCTTTAAAACTCAAATTTGAATCTTTTAATAAATAAGCTTTACCTGAATTTATTTCAAGAATAAATTCTCCAAATTTATTAATATTATCAATAATTTCATTATAATAATAATCTCTTATGTTAATAATATTAAAACAATTATAAATTAGAATAAAATTTCCTTCATTTTCTTTGGTCAAAAATAAATCAAGTAATTTTTTACATAATAAAATCATTGTTTCATTTATTTTTACCCATTTTTGAATATCAGTACCAAATTTATTTTTAAAAAATTTTATTAATTTTTCCTTAACATCTTTATATAAATTGTTCATTTTCTTATAATTATTATCAAATATTCTTTTTATTTTTTCATTATATTGAATTGAATAAACACTATGATTATTATGATATTTTTTTGAACATAAATTACACATAATTTCTTTACAATTATTACAATAATTTGAATATGGTTTTAAATGTTTATAAATTTCACATTTACATTTATTTTTATTTTTGTTTAAATTTGAAAAGGAATTTCCAAAGAATTCAGTAATATTAATTGAATAAATATTTAAAGAAAAAATTGATTTTAATTCAATTAAGGGAATATTATTATTTGCATTTTTATAATTAATTCCTATAAAATATTTACTCAAAACTTCATTTGAATTCATATAATTCTAATAAATATTATAAAAACTTAAGTAAATTAATTATTTATTCAAAATATTTTTCAATATATTATAATATATTCAAATAATAATAGAAAATAGAATAAAAAATTTAATTTAAATTCATGAAAACAAAAAATTATAAAAAATTCCTGAAAAAATATTTAATAATTCAATTTTATTATTTATAACAATATAATATAATAATGATGGTAAATGAAAAAAGAGATAAAAATGGTTCAAATAAAAAAATAATTAAAATTAAAGAAGTTATTTTTAAATTCTTTAATTTAATAAAAATGTTTATAAATTTTATTATAATATTCTTATTGTTATATTATTATTCAAATAACTATTTAAAATTTATCAATTCAATTTAGGATTATAATATTTATTATAATATTTAATAAGAATATTTTTTATATTTTATAAAAATCAATATAATATTCTATCAAATTATTTTTAAAAAAAATTTTTAATTTTAAAGCTTTATTATATTAAATATAAAATAACATAAAAATTCAAATATTATTGCATTATAAAAATTAAATTTTCATTATAAAGTATAAAAATGTTTTAAATAGTTAAATATGATTTATTGAATTTGATTTTTTTGTAATATTTTTATAAAACTCAAATTATTATAAAAATTTTTTTTTAAAATAAATTCACAAGATTTTATAAAACATATTTAAATAAATATATAATCTTTGAAAAGCATAATTTCAAAATAGTAAAAATATAAAAGACTAACTAATTTCATATAAATTCATAATTAAATTTTGAATAAAAAATAAATTTTTAACATACTTTCTAACTACTAAAATATTAAATAATAAAGAAAGATAATTTATTTATTTTTTATTTCCTATAAAGATGAATGAGGAAATTTCATTTTCCATACTTTTTTTAAATATTCAAATTCCTGTAATAATTTCAATTCTAAATACAAGTAATCAAATCATTTCAATTGAAACTCAAAACATTTTATCAAATTTAGAAAAGCTTAGCAATGTTATATTATGCTGTAATAATAGAAATGAATCATTTGATGATTCTAATATAATAAAAAATGAAAATAATAATAAAAAAGAAATAAAAAAAAAAACTTATTTTACAGTTTCTAATGAAAAGTAAATATTATTTTTAATATTTTAAGAATTAGAAAAAGGATGTATCAAGTTGATTGTTTAACAAAAAAGATTAATGTTAATTTTTTTAATTATATGAAAGAAAATAAAAAAGAATTAGGAATTGAAAGAAATATTTTAATTTATTTTAAAAAAAATATTAAAGTTACATCAAAGTCTTTTTTAAAGCAATTAAAAAAGAAATATCCTATTATAAATCAATATTTTAATTCATTTATTAATTCTGATAAATTTAAACAATTAATGAAAACTATTGATGAAAAAAATGATAAAGAATATAGAAAATTATTCGAAAGTCAATTAATAATTCATCAAACAATTTTTAATCAATTTAACTTAATTCCTCAATCAAATATTCATTCAAATTCTGACAATAATAATTAAAAAGAAAATTTCAAAATAACAAAAAAGAAAATCATTTTTTTTGATTTATTTTTGCTTTATTATGTAAATATATTTTGGGATTTTTTTTTTTGTTGTTGATTTTAATGAAATATTTGAACGAACTTTTATATTATGAATTTGTAAATTTGTTATTCTTTTTTTAAACATTAAAGTAATATTAGTAATATCATTATAATAAAATTGATTTTATTATTAACATATTGTAATATATAATTAGTATAAATCTTGTGAAATGAAAGAAAATTATTGTTATTATTTAAATGCTATTAATTTTGTTATAAATAAATAGCAAAATTTTGATTTATTAATTAATTTAGTTCAATAACATATTACTATAAATTTTTATAAATAATTTTAATTATTTTTCATTAATGTTTTATAATTATAATATTTTATAAATTTTGAAAAAGCTTATAAATTTAATTAATAATATAATTATTAATAAAATGAATTTAATACTTCAATTATATTATTGTAATTTATATAAAGATAAAAAAATTTATTATTATTATTTTTTATTTTATATTTAAAATTAAGAAATTTTAATTATTATATCTTACATCACTTTTTTTATAATTAAATGAATTATTATTTATTTATTTAAACATAAAAGTTTAATTTAATGATTTATCAAATAAATAATATTCTCTATTATTCTGATTTTCAATAAAATTTTCCTTTCTTTGGAAAAATTATAATTATAATTATTATTTTTTTTCAATGTTTTTCTATTATTCAACCATAATCAGAGTAATCAAAAGAAATAATATTACATTTTAAAATTGAAGAAAATCAATTACAAAATAATGTTCACCTAAAATAGATAAATGAAAATGAGAGAATATTATAGTTATATTATTTAATTTATTTTTATTTTTAATTTGTAATGTTATTAAATAGTTTTTAATATATATTAAATATGTTTTTTAGATATTTATTTTAATATATATTATTTGCTATTTTTTCTTGAATAAATTCTAATTCTTTATATATGTAAAAATTTTTTATTTTGTGGAGATATTATTTTATATTTATTGTCTATAAATGTAAATTTAATTTTTTATTTGACTTTGATTAATACTTTTAAAATCTAATAATTTTAATGTTGTTTTTGTTGGAGTAATTATGCTTTCATCTTGTTGTTTTGAATTAGAGATATATATATACATTTTTTTAATCATTTTTTTAAAAATAAAATTAATTATTAATATGTTTTTTGAATATATTTTATTTATTTATTATTTTAAATTGTTTTTATTTCAATTTATCAATTTTTTATAATTTAATTATAGTTATAATTATTATTATTATTATTATCATTTAAAAATTTTTGGTATCCTCCTCCTAAAATAAAATCAATTAATTCATAATACATTTTTTCTCCACAAAAACATTTTATATCTTTTTCATTATTTTTAATCTGAGAAATTATATAATTTTTAATACAAAAAGAACAATAACATTTATTACAACAAAAAGTATTAATATAAAGTGGAGATTGATCTTTATTAATTAATTGTTTACATTTTTCACATTTTACAAAATTTCCTTTTGGTCTATTATTAGGAATACATTTTTCACATAAAAATAATTTCATTTTCTTATCATATAAACTCCTTTTATTATAATGGCATTTTTGGCAATAAAATTTTTCAACATTACAAGAAATTTGTTTACAATTTCTATTACATAAGATTTGAAGTATTATAATAGAGTCATCATTATAATCATTTGAATCAAAAGAATATAATTCAAAGGAATTAAATAATTCAAAAAGTTCTTTTTCACTTTTTGAATTTAATTCATAAAATCTTCTAAAATATTTATTGAATTTATTATAATATTTCTCTTTTGAACATTTTATAAATTCTTCAAATTTTGGATATAAAGAATATATTAGTTCAAAATAATTTAATATTTTATATTCAATTGATGGATCCTCTAAATTATTTATAATATTATTGTCTATAATTTTACAATTTAATTTTATATTATCTGGTATTATTAAACAATAATTATTATTTGAAATTGATATTAAATATTCAATTAATAATTGAATTTTTTCATCATATACTAAAAAATAATAATCAATTTCCTTTTTAAATTTTTTATTTAAATAATTTTTTTTTTCTAAATTATTTATTTTCAAATTTTCTAATAAATGAATATAATCTTCTTCAGATTCTGGAAAATCTGCCATTATATATAAACTTCTTGTATTATTTTTAAATACAATTTCTTTTTCATAAAATCCTGGTTTAATATCATCAAATTTATCAGAAGTTATAGCAAAATTTGTTAATTGACATGAAATAGTTTTAATAACTTCTATTAAATATTTTGAATTAAAACCAAAAAAAGCTATATTTAATTCAACTTTTCCCATTTATTTAAAAATTAATATTAAATAAATTAAATATAATTTAAATATGGAAAAAAGTGATTCAGATGAAGACATTATGAATATATTAGAACCTATGAACTTTGATGAATCAATTGATGATCCTTCTTTTATGAATTCAACTATTAATTTAAAAAAAAATAAGGAAATTGATTTTTATGGAGAATCAATTAGTAATTATATAAATATAGTTGAATCAATTGATAAGAATAATTATATTAAATTTGATAATTTTTTAAATGAAAATTATTTACCTGATTTAACAAAAAAAATAATGCAATTTTTTGTAAAAAATGATCATTATTTTAGTAATGTTGATTATGATATTGATTCAAATTATTATGAAAAAATAAAAGATTTATTTCAATTAATTATCGATAAAAAATTAGAAATAAATTGTAAAATAATTCATAAAAATTGCAGATTTTATAAAAAATATTATTTTATTCAATTTCAATCATTTATAGTTTATAAAATATGTTCAAAGATAATTCGTTATATAATAGTAATATTATTTAATATAAGATTAAGTGCATATAGTGGTCATTTACAAGTTTCTATAAGTAATTTAAAATATATTTTTAAAAATTTAAAAGATGACAAATTTAATGACCCAACAAAAAAAGAATTAAATTTAACTAAAATTTTAAATAATAATAAACCAATAATTTTTCCTATTTATAATATATTAGGTGGAAATTATGGATTGAGATATTGTATTTGTGGTAATTGTTATATTTGTAAAAATAAAAATGATTTTCCATTTGATAATATTATTGATTATTTAAATAAATTAAATTTAAAGGAAAATGAAAGAGATTTTGAATATACTCAATTATTATATTCTGAAAGAAAGAAAAAAAATTCTCCTAATAATATAGATAATATTACTTGTTCATTTTGTAATTGTAAATCACATTTAACTAAAATTTTTTGTGATCATTATTATGGTCTAGATCATTTATGTATTTTTTATATGTGTGGAGAATGTTGTGATGATTTTTATAATAAAGATTATGAAATGACAGAAGAATTATGTCCAAATTGTCATAAATATTATGTAAATTTTTCCTATATTTCAAGTATTGAAGAATATATGTTACACCTAAAAACTAAATAAAGAAAAAACCCTCACAAAAACAATTAATCCAAAAAGAATAAAAAAAACAAAAAAAAAATATTCAAAAAAATTATAAAAATATATAAATAATTAAATTTAAAAGTAAAATAAAAAAAATCAGTTATCAAAAAATAAAAAAAAAAATTAAAAAAAAAGCTAAAAAAAAAAATAAAAATGGCATTTGTGTATAGAGCAGACCGTGATATAAACCTAACAACAATAGAAACAACCCAAGCAGGTCCAGGTCAATACACTCAAGATATAATATTAAAAACTGAACCTGAATCATCAATTCCCTTTAACACAAGTAGTATAAGAGAAACATCTTATTTATCAAATGGTCCAGGTCCGGCAGCATATGATACAAGTAGAAATATATTAAAAAAATCATATGGTATAAATACAACATCACCAGAATATAAAACTTTCGATACTTATACAAATGAACCAAAAGAAAATTTATTCATATCATCTGAACCACGTTTTAAAAATGAAAATTCTAGATATTCAATTCCTGGTCCTGGAAGTTATAATTTAATTATTGATAGAAGTATTAATAATGGAAATAATAAAAATTTAATTCCTAAAAATAATTTAAGTTATGAAAATTTTTCACCTTTGAGAATTTCATCTATTCCTTCTAAGGGAAATTGTTATGGGTTTAATATTAATAAAGATGGTGTTTTAATTTTACAAGATGATCCTAAAATTAATGATAAGTATACTGGGGAAAAAAATAATTCTGTTGGTCCTGGGAGATATGATGTTATTGGTAAAAAGAAAATTTTAGGAAATGTTACTTTTAATAAGGCAATTGGACATAATTTTTTAGGAAAAAATTCAGGAAAAACAAGTATAATTGATTTTGAGAAGGAAATACCAAATAAGAAAAAAGATATTATAATAGGAATTAATAGGGAAAGATTAAAAAGAATGAAAATATATAAAAATAGTAATTTAGCATTAAAAGATAATGAACATAAAGAAGATATTGATTTAACAAATAATAATAATATTAATAAAATTTTCCCAGGTCCAGGAGCATATTATAGTGAATATGGTAATGCAATAATAAAACCAAAAGAAAAAGATATTAAATTCCAAAATTTTGGAAGTTCCCTTTCTCGAAGTTTAAATTCAATACCTCGTGAATATAAAAACGATATATTACAAAATATAAACATGTATCCATCATTAGATGAGAAAAAAAATTTAAATATTAAAAATTACGAATATGAAAATCAAATACGTCCAAATTCAAATATAGAAAAAAAAGAAGAAGGAGAAAAAATATTAAATAAATTAAAAAAAGACAAAAAAAAACAAGAATCAATTTTAGGACCAGGATCATATAATCCAGATAATAAATTTAAAAAACCAACAACAAAAATTCAACAATTTAATATAAAACAAAATCGATTTCCAAAAAATGAATATGATAATAAAGTCCCAGGAGCAGGAGCATATTTAAGTCAATTAAATTGGGTTCCTCCACATAAAGAATTTAATAAAGATAAATTTCAAGAAGAAATGATTTTAATTGAATTAAATAGAAAAAAGAAAAAAAAAATTTTTTCTGGTCCAAGTCCAGCAGAATATTTTCCAGAAAGAGCTATTAGTATTAAAACTGATGTTATGAAAGAATTTAATAAAAATAGACCTCCTTTTAATTTTTGTGATAAGAGATTTAGAAGTTTTGATAAAAATAATGTTATTGGTGTTGGAAGTTATAATTTGAGAAAAGATTTTAAAGCCAAAGAAGGGAAAGTTCCCTTTTCTGTCGGGGAAAAAAGAATTGAAGAAGAGTTTGTTAAAGATGATGGAGCTAGTCCTGCTAGTTATAATAGGGATTCTGTTTTTGATTGGAATAAGAAAAGCTTTAATGTTCTTTTTGTGTAGGAGGTTTTTTTTTTAGTTTTTTTTTTTTTTGT
>Ga0256407_10007292_pt1 | contig 16727 bp, 15 predicted proteins | sample RumenRJG_04DNA_FD_193489 | JGI IMG/M metagenome (GOLD analysis project Ga0256407, IMG submission 193489) | Bovine rumen microbial communities from Lethbridge, Alberta, Canada - RJG_04 | ecosystem: Host-associated > Mammals > Digestive system > Stomach > Rumen | place: Canada: Alberta...
AAAAAAAAAAAAAAAAAAAAAAAAAAAAAATAAAAAAAAAACCAAAAAAAAAAAAAATAAAAACCCAAAATTTAATTAAAATAAAAAATGGGAGGAAATGAAGGCAAACGTAAAAAGCAAAACAAAAAGAATGAAAACGAAGTAAAAAACATTTATGGTTTTACCCACGACGGTATAAAATCTTGTGCAGGTCAAGATACATATCATTTCTTTGGTTTCGAGGTTGAAAACACAAACATAAAATTCATGGGTGTATATGATGGTCATGGTGAGAAAGGTAAAGAAGCATCATCCTACGTAGAAAAAGAAATAAAAAAACTAGTTTCAGACAATAAAAACAAAATTCGGAAATGGTCTCTTCAAGCAAACTCCCGAGAAGTAATAACAAAACTTTTTGTTGAAGGATACAAAAAAATCCAAAATCAAATGAAAAAACAAGATGGAATGTTTGAATTAAGTGGTTCATGTTGTATAAGTGCATTATTAATAGATAAAGTATGTTATGTTATAAATTTAGGTGATTCACGTGCTGTTATAGGAGGAAAATTAATAGATAATATTTTTGCTATTCAAATGAGTATTGATCATAAACCATCATTACCAGAAGAAATGGAAAGAATAAAAAAAAGCGGAGGTGAAGTTAAAAATATGGCTGAAGGTGGTGGACCTATGAGAGTTTATAAATTAAATGATCCTAATCCAGGTTTAGCTGTTGCTAGATCACTTGGTGATTGTTATGGTCATGAATGTGGTGTTAGTGAAGAACCACAAGTTAGTTATAGAATACTTGAAGAAACTGATGAATTTATTGTTATGGGTTCTGATGGTATTTGGGATGTTATGAATAGTGTTGAAATTGTTGGATATGTTTTTGAGAGAACTACTGATAAAGTTAATCGAGTTGATAGAGATAAAATTGCTGAGGAAGTTGTTGAAGAATGTAGGAAAAGATGGATTATTATTAATAAATTTAAGGATAATCAAGTTATTGAAAGAATTAAAAATGATCCTAATTTAGATATGACTACTAAAACTAATTGTATTCAACAATATATTAAACAAGTTCAGGAACAATGTAATTTAGATAGGAGTGCTCAACCTACTGCTGCTGTGCAGAATATTGCTGCTTTTCAGAATAATGCTGAGGAAAGGTTTACTGGGAAGCATAATATTGATGATATTACTTGTGTTATTTGCTTTTTTAAATAAAAGGGTTTTATTTTGGAATTGTTATATAGTTTTTATCATTTGGTTAAAATTTTTTTTTTATTATGGAATATTTTTTTAGTTTTTAGTTTTTAGTTTTAAATTGATTTTTTTATATATGTTATAACAAAATGATTGATTTTGTTTTTAAATTAAATTAAATTTATTTAAAAATTAATCATAAATAAAATTAAATATTAATAATTATGAATTATATTTTATAATTATTATCAAAACCATAAAATCTAATAGTATATTCATCATTAATTTTATTTCCTATAAAAAATGTATTCTTAAAAAAATATATTCATTTAATTTTTTTCAGATTCATTCTTTACAAAAAAATTCTTTTAATTCAAAAAATACTAACATTAAAAAAATCATTAACATAAAGTATAATTTCATAAAAAATTAAATTAATATACTTTCGATTTTAAATTTTTTTCAAAATAAGGTTTCATTTAAATCAAAATTAGGAATATAATAATGATTTCCAAAATTATCCATTAAATGATTAATGCATTTAAAATTAGTTTTTCAATTATTTTTTTCTAAATATTTCTTAGTTCTATATTCATCAAATAAACAAACATTTCTTTTTTTATCATTAATTTTATTAATTCTTTTCTTAAAAATAGTTTTCAATTTTTTTATTCCTATTCTTTTGTATTTTTTCAAACCAACTGGAATATCATCAAATTTTGAATTAAATTAATCTGGATTATTATTTTTGATTGTGATAATTGGAGATTTCATATATTTGAATTATATCAAAATTCTGTTTGACAATAAACCTTTTTTTTCATATTTTTTAAAATTTTAAATTTTTAAAAAAAAAAATATTTTATTTTTATATTTATATTTTTTTTTTAGGATTTTTAAGGATTTAAGTCACGTGATGAGGATCTTAAATCGCTTTCATTTCGTTCTAATTTTTCTTTTTTCCTCTTATTTAAATATTTTTTTTCCTTATTTAATATTATTTCTATATCATTCTCATCATTTTTTTCTTCATTTTCTATAATTTCATTTTCTTTATTTTCATTTTCTTCTTTTCCATTTTCTTTATTTTCATTTTTTTTATTTTGCATTTCTTTTTTTCTATTTTTTTTAAATTGTTTATAGGATAATTTTAACCTTGTTTTAGGTCCAGATTCAATATTATCATATAAAATCATAATCATAAATAATAAACTTATATAAGAAAAAATTCCAGATATAATACAATAAATATATAATTTTTTTGAACTTTTTGAAAATTTATTATGTACAGTATATAAAAAATTAATCATATCTCTTTTAATATAAGAGCAATTAAACATATCTTTTAATTCACCCTCATCACCAACAATAGGATTATAAATAGAAATCAAAACTTCAGTCATTTCTTTATTAATTAAAGCATATTTCATTTTTAATTTTTTTAACAAATTCGTATATGTAGTTTCTAATATTTGTAAACAATAATTAAAATGACCTAATTTATCTTGAACATCAAAATAACTATCAAATAAAATTTGAAAATATTTTTCACATTCAGTTTTAAAATCAGAAGGATAAACATTATTATCAGGTGAAAATTTACAACATAAATCTCCAATATTACAATAAGGTGATATTTTATTACAATCATTACTAAATGTATAATTAAAATTTGAATCACAATTTCTTAATAAATTTAAATTATTTTGATAATCATTTTCTATCATATTTTGACCTAATGTTGTTATTGCTGGATTATATATATATGGTAAAATTGCATTTTTTGCTATTGCAATTTTTTGTGAATGTTGTGTTAATTCATTTAATTCTTTTTCATAAATCATAGTTAATCTAGATAATTTTAGAAAATTATTAATAATATTAATTTCATTTGTATTAATATTCATTCCTTCAAATAAATTACCATTTCCATTTAAACATATATTAATATAATTTCCATTTTCTTCATCACCACCAAAAATATTTCCTTCAAGACTCATATATTCAGGACTTAATAAATATGAAATTATAGGTATTAAATTATTTCCAATTACTCCAATAATTCCTATTAAACCTCCTAATATAAATATAATTATTATTATTACTATATTTATATTCCAAAATAAATGATGACAATATTGTCCAGATGATAATTTTAATACTGTAAAAAGATATAAAGTTAATAAAGATAGTGATGGAAATACTATTAGTAATATTATGAATATTTTAAACATTTTAAGTATTATATTATTATATATATCTAATACTTTTATATAATTGTCTATTAATTTTGATGATGTTTGAGAAAAAATATTTTGTAAATTATTAAAATTATTTATTATTATATTTAAAGAATTTATTATTTCTATTTTTTTTGAAGTAATATTTCCACCTAATCTATTTAATTCAAATAAATTTTCAATTGGTGGTAAAAAATTTTCAATATATTCTTTATAAATTGAACCTATTGTAGTAGAATAATTTAATTTATTTTGATATTCTTCAAAAAAAATTGGCATAAATTTATCAATCATTGGATAATCACCATAAATAAAAGGAGAAGGTACTTTTTCAACAATAAAATCATTAATAGTATTTTCAATTGTATTTTTATCATTTATTATTTCAGATAATTGAATATCATCATTTTCATTTTGATTAATAAAATAATTAGTGTGATCATTTGAAATTATATTAATAGCATTTATTGTATTTTTTAATGATTCAATTATATTATTTATACCAATCCATTTTGGAGTGTCTGAATTTTTTTTACCATTTAATGAAGATTCAAAAAAATTTATTAATGTACAACTTGAACTTTTAAAATATTTTATTGATTTTCTATTTTTTATTATTTTTTTTAATTTTTACTTTATTTGAATTAAGGTTATTATATTTATAATTAAACATCCTAAAAAAAATGATAATGCAGTTAGAATTACAAATTTTTTACATCCTCCTGTATTTAAATTTTTTTTAAAAGCACATTTATTTCTTCCCCAACAAATACACATTATAAACCAAACTATTGATTAATTTTAAATAAAAATTATTTTACTTATTAAAAATAAAAATGATAAGCATATTACAAACATATAACCTAATACCTCTATTAAAAAATCATTTAAATGATTTGTTTTATTGTCTAAGATTAATGAAAGTAAAAATGTTCTTTTATTTCCTTCATAAATGTTTAATGATGAAACATATTCTTTTATTGATAAATATGTATTATTTAATTCATAATATTTTGTTTTTTCTGTACATAATTTCTCCTTTTTTTCATCTGAAATTAATTTTCTATTAAAGTTAAATTTTGCATTAATGATAATTAAGATTTTCAAATGTATGAATATTATTATAATAATTTTTTTCATTTAATTTATTTTTATTTAATAAATTAAATTATTTATCATATATTTTTCAATATTTTTATTTAAATTTTTATTATTAATAAATAAAAATAAATTATGAAGATTTCCAAATATAAATTTTATAATTTTCATAATTAATCTCTAAAAAACAAGAATAAAAAAAGCAAAATTGACTTCCATTTTCAATTACAGAACAACTCCAATTTGAACCATATTTTTCTTGGAATTTACAAACAATTAAACGACATTTTTCAAAATCATCATAAGGATATTCATTAAAAGCTAATAAAATAGTCATTTTAGCATAATCTACCATATTTTGATCAGTACCAGTTAAATTAACAAATTCAAATTGTTTAATATATGGAGTTGGGGCATCCATTTTTTTATTTTAAGACTATTTTAAAAAACAATTTTTTTTTATTCTTATTTTTTTATTATTTTAATTCAAAATTTTAAATATTTTAATTATATAATATAAAAAATAAATATATTTTTATTCATTAACAATTTCTAATTTTTCACCTTCAATTTTTCCTTCTTTAAAAGCTTTATATTGTCCAATTGCTTTTATTGCTTGTTCTTGTATTTTTTCATTAATTGTTTTTTCTAAATATTTAGAAACCATTCTTCTATAACATAATAAAGTACAAATTAACAAGAAAAAAATAATCAAAGAAATTGTTAAAATAATTCTAAAACCAATATTTTTTCTTTCTTTTATTTGATTTATATCTATTTTACATTTCCCTTCTTCATCATTAATAAAAGAATTACAAATTGTATTATAAATTTGTCTTGCTGAAAAAGAACCTTTATATTTAACACCATTTAAAATAATTTCAGGAACAGTATAAATTTTTTTTTTCATAAAATAATTAAAATCATCTTCTATTTTTCCTTTTCCATAAATTAAATTATTTAAGCATTGATTTAAGGATTTTTCATTAAATTTTAATGATTGAATAACATAATTAGAACAATTTTCATTAAAATTAATATTTTGAATATCAGCACAATTATCATTAAATTTAATCATATATTCCCAAAAAGAATCTAAACCAAAAGTTTCAAAAATACAACTTTGTCTTAAATTTTCTAATAAAATTTCTCTTGGATTATCAATTCCAATATAATTATTTGCAGTAGTACAAAAATGAAAATCTTTTATACAAGGATACTTTGAATCACTTTTTAATTCATTTGATGATAATTCATTTACAAAATTACTATATTTTAATCTTGGTGTAAAAATTAATTGTTTATCTAATCTTTTTTTATATGATTTAAACTCAGAAAAAAAATTTAATGATTTTAAATCATCACTTCTATAAAATAAATCAAATTTAACTTTATTATCTTTTTTCACACCAGAAAATTTAATCGAAATTAAAATAGAATCATTTGGATTTTCTTTATAAAATTCTTTAATTAAATCACCAAAATCTTTTCCAATAATCATAGTAGGAATATTAATTTTTTCTCCAATTAAATCATCAACATTATATTCATCATTAATATTATTAGAATCATAAGCTAAAAGCATAATTTTTCCTCCTTTAATTTGAACATTTAAAGCCTTTTCTGTATATTTACAATTTGTTGAATGATCAACTAAAATTATTTCTACCCAATCTCTTTCTTCTATTAAAGATATATCATTACATTTTTCTATATTACACCAATAATTTGTTCCGTCTGTGTTATTTACTATTTTTATTATTCCCATTAATGTTTTTCCATATGGGATTTGACCGAAATTTCCTACTTTTGATATTATTTCTATTTTTTTTTATATTTTTTTTATTTTTTGTATATATTTTTGTTATATTGATATTTTACTTATGTTTTTGGTTTTTTCTATAAATGATTTTGGATTTATTATTGAGATTTGAGAATTTGAATAATTTATTAAATAAAGAAATGAGATTATTAAAAAGAATTTTGACATATACTTTTTTAAATTATATATAAATAAATAATAAAAATTAAAATATAGAAAATAGAATAGAATTTTAATTTAATATTTTAAACTTTATAAAAAATAAATAAAAATAAAAAGAAAAAAATTATTAAATTTTAAATATTTTAATAATTCCATCAGCTCCAGAAGTAACAATTAAATTTTCATTTTTAATCAAATTCAAAGACAAACAACCTTCATCATATTTTTTCCTATGAGCAGGAATATCAAAAATCAATTTATTATTTCCTCCTCTTAAATCCCAACATCTAACAGTTCCATCATGACTAGAAGTAAGTAATTCATATTCATTAATACCATTACACAAACAAGAAATTGAATCAGTATGAGCAACAAAATTTTTAACCATTAAATTATTATTTTTATCAAAAAATCTAATTTGTTTATCTTCATGTCCAGTAACAATTAAACTATTATTAAAACATAAAATTTTATTTGCTTGTTGACTTTCATAAGGTATATTTTTTTCTACTTCATAAGTAATATCACCATAACTTTTTCCAGTTTCAATATCATAAATTTTAATATATGAAGCAATATGAGAAACATAAATTAAATTTTCATTATTTAAATCCCAAGAACAAGAAGTTGGTATTTCAACAAAATTAAAATATCGATTTCTAAACATAAAATTTCTTACTAAATTCTTACATGATGAATCATAAGAATAAAAATGTCTAGTTGAACTTTTTTCAATATTACTTTTATTATTTTTATTCTCTTCATAAGTTTTAAAAATTTTAACAGTCCCATCAGAAGAAACACTTGATAAAAGAGAATTAAAAGGATGATAATTTAATTCCCAAATCATATCTTGATGAGCTCTCCAAGGATTTAAAGTATATTTATTAATAACATCATCACAATTATTACAATTTAAATTAGGAAAATTAACTACTCTAATTACACCATCAATTCCAGAAGAATAAACATTATTTAATTCAAAATTTTTTTTTGGTCCTGTTAAAGTAAAAATTGGTGTTGTATGAATACGAAAAGTTAAAAAAGGTTCTGGATTTTCTTTATAATTATATTTTAATATTCTTTCTAAATCCCAAAAACAAATACAAGTATCTTCACTTACAGAAGTTAAAATTTTATTATTTGGATCAATATAAACATTTCTTACTGTATCTAAATGAAATTTTAATACTGAAATTGGGTTATATGCATATTTTGAATTTGAAGAATTTAATGAAGAAGAAGAACGTTTTTGTGTTTGAGGTTGAAAAATTATACTTGAACGACTTTGTGATGATATGTTTGATTTATTTGATGTTGTTGATTTTATATTTTGATTTGAATTATTGTTTGTTTTTGATTTATTTAAATGAATGGAATTTTCAAAATTAAATGATGAAGAATTTAAAAGAGAATTACTTGAATTTTTATTTAAATTTTGATTACTTGTACTTTGACTTAATGAATTTGATATTGAATTTGGTTTTAATAATATTGTTTCTTGAGTATGATTATTTTCACTTGATTCATTTATTTGATCTGAAACATTTATATTAAAATTATTATTATTATTATTTTCATTTAAACTTTTTTCATATGATGAATCGTTATTTGTTCTTTCTGTTTTATTTATATTTGAATTTTGAGTTGTATTAAAATTTGTCCAAATACTATTTCCAAAAGTGTTATTATTATTATTATTATTATTTAAATTTATTAAAATTTTTTTTGGCTTTTGTGTTATATCTTTTTGTATTTTTGATATTTGTTGATCATGAATATCTTTTCTAAATTCTTTTATTATATTATTTAATAATTTATTTTCTAATATTTTATTTGTGCATCCACCAAAAGAATTTGGTTTTTGTTTCATTATTCTTTTAAATAATCCTCCTTTTGTTATATCATCTGAATTTTGTTTTAGTTTTTTTTTCCTATTTGATGCTAACATTTCACTTGCTATTCTTTTATGAACTCTTGATGAACTATTTTTTATTTTATTTTAGTTTTTTTATTATTTGTAATTATATAATTTTATTTTTACACTCTATCTAAATTTAATGTTAAGGCCATTTTATTTTCTTCGGTTTTTAATACTGAATTATTTGATTGATGATTTAATTGATTTTGAAGTTCTTGATTTTGCTTTTTTAAAAATTCTATTTCTTTTCCCATTTCATTTATTTGATTCTATTTTAAAAATTATATTTTTTAATTTTTACATATAAACTTTCTCTTTCTTTAATCCAATCATTTTTACTTAATGATAAACTTATTCTTGTTGAATCTTCTTTTTGTTTTTCATTAATATGTGATTTTCTATTTTGTGTCTTTTTCATTTTTGAATAAAGAAAATTAATAAAAAATTTAATAATTAATGATTATTATTATTTTTAAATAATGATGAATAATATAATTATATAAATGAATAACACAGGAGATCCAAATTTAAATGTTCCAGCAAAAATTGATACTGGAAATAAAAAAAAAATTAAAAAAAAGAAGAAAAAATCAAGTAAATCAAGTAAAAAAAATTATAGAAATAATAATATTCAAGAAGAAGTAAAATCAGATTTAAATACAAATCCATATACAATAAATAATTATTCAGATATAAAAAGTCGAAATAATCAAAGTGATGAAAATTTATCAAACTATAATAAATCAAATTTTTCTCAATCAAATTTTTATCCTAAAACTAATATTCAAAATATAAGTAATTTAAATAATATAAATAATAACAATTCAGAATCATATTATTCAAAAAATATAATTGAAGAAAAAAGAACAAAAGACTCTTTAAAAAGACTATTAATAACATCAAATGAATTATTAAACCAACAAAATAATATATTAAATCAATGTGATGAATTTGCAAGAAATATATCATTAACTGATTTTGAAATAGAAAGAATGAATTTAAGACAACAAAAAGAAAATTTTCCAGAAGTATTAAAAAATTATACAATTAATTTAAAAAATATTTTAGAAAAATTAAAAAAAACTTCAATTGATATTGATGAAGCAAATAAATTAAGAGAAGAAAATAATTCTCTTAAATATCAAATTAAAATTCTTAATATAAATAAAAATGATGATTATTTAAATATTGAAAGTGAATTAACTTCAGCAAGAAATGTTTATGCTAATCAAATTAATAGTATGATTAATTTCTTTAATGAAATTGGATTAGAAAATATTCCTTTTGAAAAAGTTTCTGCTTTAAATTTTAGTGATGATAAAATTATTAATTTCTTTTCTTTAGTTAAAAAACATATGAAAGATATGAAAAGTAAAATTGAATTTCAAGATGAACAAATTAAGGAATTAAATAAAGAAAATAAAGAAATGAAAAAGAAAATTAATGATATACCAAATAAGTCAATTTCTAATTTTAATTCTGAGTCTTTTATTAAAAGAAAAAATATAGATTTTGAAGAAGTTCCTAATTATAATCAAAGTTCAAATAATAATTTTATGAAATTAAATAAAGAAAATAATCCTATTATTTCAAATAATAAAAATTTAAATAATATGAATTCTACAAATATTGATTTTAAAAATATTGATTCTAATCAAATTAATTCAAGTAATAATAATTTAAATAATATGATTTCTATAAAATATAATAATATAGAAGAAGAAAAAAAAGATTTTTTCAATGATAAAAATTTAAATCAAATAAAAGATAATAATATACCAACAAGTACTAATTTTAATTCAAATTATGAATCAAAAATAAATTATCCAAATCAATATTCTTATAATTATTCTTATAATAATACACAAAGTGGAATAAGACAATCACAAAATTATAATGACAATTTAAATTTGAATAATGATTATAATAATAATAATTTAGAGAATAACTATAATGATTTAAATAATAATTTAGAACATGATTATAATAATATTAATCCTAATAATTTAGAACAAAATTATAATAATTTTAATAATTTAACAAATGATTATAATTTTACAAATCAAAATATATTAAATAGAAATTCAAATAATATAATGAGGAGTTCAAATTTTAATTCAAATATAATTAATGAAACATCATTTATTGATAATTTTAAAAGATCAAAAGATTTAAGAAATGATTTTGATCCAAATAATTTAAATTTAGAAAATCATTATACTGATTCAGTTTTTTATAATTCAAATGAGAATTTCCCAAATAATCAAATAAAAAATGCTACAAACACTAGCCAAAAAATGCCAAATATTTAATTATAATAAATTTAAATATTTTTTTAAATAATACAAGTTTTTTTGTTTTAATATAATAAAATATTAATAAATAAATTTAATTTAAATTAAAATTTAAAAAAAGAAAAATGAATTTAACTTTTAAAACCAAACTTGAAAAATTAATTAATACAAATATTGGAGATTCAAGAAATAGAATTACTTGTAATTTATATAATGATATTAAAAATTTAAAAAATTCATTTTCTTCATCAAAATATATTACATATACTAATGAAAATATAAATGATAAGAAAAATAATGTACAAGATTTTACATCTTCATTTAATGAATTTCTATTTCAAAAATCAAATTCAAAGTTAGATAATAAAAAATTAAAAAATTATATTATTAATCTTAAAAAGAATTCCAATTCAAAAAATTATGATTTATTTTATAAAAAAATGAATAAATATAATTTTGATAATTCAATAAATAAAGAAATAAATAATTCTTTAAATATCTCAAATACATTTAATAAAAGCAAAGTCAAAAAGTTAAAAGAAAAAATAAATAATTTTACAAAAGAGTTAAAAAATAATAATTCATTTATTAATAGGCCAATATCTTATAATTTAAATAAAAATTTATATTTAAATGAATATATTTCACCACTTAATAATGGAAGAGTAAAAAATCTTTCAAGAGGAAAATCAATCACAAATTTATTTAATGACTCTAATAATAATAAAAAAATCAATCAATTCAATAAAAAGAGATTAATTATTACTAAAATATCAAAAAAAATTGATAATAAAAAAATTATACAAGATTATATGAAAGAATTTAATATACAAAATTATAATAAGAAATTATATTTAAATCCAAGTAGAAATAAAATAATTAATTTTAATTTTTAATTTTTAAAAAAGTATTTTAATAATTATCAATTAAAGAATAAGTAATAAATCGTGTTTAACTAAATATTATAAATTTTTAAAACTATGTCAGATGAATATGAAGTAGAAAAAATAGTTGATAAAAGAATAAAAAATGGAAAAGTAGAATATAAAATAAAATGGGCTGGATATTCAATGAATGATTGTACATGGGAACCATTAAAAAATTTAGAAAATATTCAAAAATTGATTGATAATTATAATAAGAATTATGGGGAAAAAAAAGAAAAAAAAAAGAATCTAAATAAAAAATTACTAGGTAAAAAAAAAGTAAATTCAAATATAAATAATAATATAAATGATATTGATTTTGAAAGATATGAAAGTCACATAAATAATATTAATAATAATCAAAATGAAAATCAACATATTGAAAATAATGAAAATATAATTAATAATAATACTCAAGATTATAATACAACAAATAATGTAAATTTAGAAAATTATAATAATATAAATGAAAGTCAAAAAAATAAAATATTTTATGTTAATGAGAGATATAAAGATGTTTTAACTATAAAAAAAAATGGAGATGATTTATGTGCTATTGTTAATTATGAAAATAATGGTGTTTTTGAAAAAAAATCAATATTAACTAAAGAATTAAAAAAACTTAATCCTTTTATTTTAATAGAATTTTATGAATCAAAAATTAAATTTACATAAAAATCATTTATAATATAATTATATAAAAAATTTTTATTTTAAACAAAAAAAAAAATTAATTATAGAAAAATAAAATAATTATAAGTTAATAAATAAAATTAAAAAAAATGAATGAAAATGTTAGAGACTTTACTTTTTTAAGAGATTCAATAAATAAATTCAAAGGAGAAATAAATAAAATTATATCAAATAATGATTATTCAAATTCAGGTGCCACAGAATTAAAAAATCATTTAGAAGAAATAGAAAAAAATATGTTATCTCAAGAAAAATTTTTAATAAATGATTGTTTAAGTTCCAAAAATAATAATAATTTAATTAATTCAAACCTATCATCACTTCCTTTAATAAATAGGCAATCTTTTTTAAAAGAAGAAAAAATAAATGTTTCATTAAAATATGCAAAACAAAGTCAAATTGATAGAATGTTAAATCCAATAAAACAAGAAATAAATGAAGAAAGAATGAATTATATAAATAATATGAAAAGAAGAAAAATAAAAAAAACATTTGAAAGAAATAATAGATATTACGAAAAAAAAAATGAAGAAAAATTATTAAATAAATATGGTATAATATCAAATACATATGATAATATAAAATTACTTATAAATCGTCCTTATATGACTCCAGAAAAAAAAATACAATATTCATTTAATAATAAAAATTATAGTAATTTCACTTCAGTTACATATGATAAAAATAAACAACCAATAATAAAAAAAGAAGAAATTGATAAAGGATTAATTTATATGGTTTATAGAGGAATAATACCTAAAGGAGCAGATTTATCACCTGCTTTTGAAAATAATGGGAAAAATCCTTTACAAATTAATATGAAAATAAATGAAAATGAAGAAAATGATTTTAATAATTTTGATAATGAAAAATTACCAATTATTGATGGTGATAATTTCTTTATTACAAAAGCAGATAATAATATTATTAATCAAAGATATAATTATGATGGTGAAAATCAAAGTAATAATAATTCAATTAATGTCAAATATAATGAAAGTAATATTTTAAATGATGATAAAGAAAAAAATGAAGAAATTAAAATTCTTTTATTTAGTGATTTTAAAGTTTGTCATAATGAAGAATTTAGAAAATTTCAAAATGAAAATTTACTTTTTTGGGGTCAAATTTCTTATCTTATTGAATTATTTTCTAAATTATTTAAAAAATTAAATTTATCACTTGTTCAAGTTTATCAAGATAAATTATTACAACTTGCAAAAGATGAAATGAAAATAATTCAAGAAAAAGATTTATTATTATGTGTTTTAGAAAGTGATTTAAAAGGAATTAATCCAAATGATCCATTTAAATTATTTACTTCTGATAAAGAAAAATTTATTGTTAGAATTCAAATGGCTTTTAGAAAATATAAAGCAAGGAAAAAATTATTTGAAATTAGAAATTATTTTGATAAAATAAAATATATTCAACATATGTATAAATCAACAAAATTAAAAGTAAATTCAAGAAAAAAAGCAAAAATTTTATTTGAAAGTAGATATCAAGAATGGAAAAATATGATGTCAAATTTTAAAAAAAAATGGGATTTAATAAAAACAATGAAAAGAGTAATTATACATTATAATACAATTTCTTTAACAACAGATAATAGTCACTCAATGAATATATCATTTAATCAATTTAAACAAAGAGAAAATAATCAATTAAATAGAATGATTGATTTATATGATCCTAATGTAGAAATAATTTATATATCACCATATCAAATTAATAAAGATATAATTTCATATTATACTTCAATTTTAAATACTTTAGGAATAGAAAAAATAAATGAAAGATTTCATTTATTAATACCAGATATTACAAATCATATACCAAAAAATAATAATTATTCAGTTAGTGAATTATTATTATTATCAACTGAAACATTACAAGAAATAAAAAATATAATTGGAGAAAAAGAATGTTATATTATACCAGGTGATGTAAATAAAATTGATGTTGAAATATCTATTATATTAAATTGTCCTATTTTAATGGGTGATTTATTTCAAAGTGAAACAATTTTTAGTAAAAGTGGTTCAAAATTAATTTTTGAAGCAAATGATATTAATGTTCCTATTTCAGCTTGGAATATTAAAGATGAAAGTGAATTTTATTTAAGTTTAACTCATTTAATTGTTAAATATCCAGAATATAATATTTGGATTTTTAAAATGGATCATGAAAAAAATGGAAGAGGAATTGCTTATATTCAATTAGATAAAATACATCAATTTATAAATTTAAATAAAAAAAAAGATTCTTTTAATGATAAAAATGAATATGAAAATTTATTAAAAGATATTTTAATAAAAATGTTACCTAAAAAAGTAAAAATATGTGGGAATTATTTATATAAAAGTTGGGAAGATTATATGAAAAATTATATTAAATATGGAGGAATTATTGAAGCTTGTCCAACTTTTAATTTAATAAATATTATAGGAAGTCCTTCTTATCCTATTTTTATTGAACCAAATGGAAATATTGAAATTTTACTTTCTTATGATAAAATTAACTTATTTTCTTTTAGAAATATTGGGGCGATTTCACCAGAAAAATCAATGAAAAATATTAATAAATATAATATTGATAATGAAAATAATAATGAATTTAATATTAATTTAATTTGTGAAAAAATTGGAAAATATTTATATGATCATAATATTATTGGATATGTTACAATTGATTTTATTGTTTTTAAAAATATTAAAAATGAAAATGAAATTAATTATTGGGCAATTGATATTAAATTTGGATTAAATGATTTATTATCTTCAATTAAATTTTGTTATTTTTTATATTCTCATTCAATGGATAAATTTGAACCTCAAGATTTAAAAAATATTGAATCAGGTTATGATATTGATAATGAAATTATTAATATTCATAAATGTATTGTTTTTACTTTTCCATTTTTATATCATCCTAATATTTCTGATATTCAAATGAAAAATTTAGTAAATGAATTTAGAAAAGATAATTTAATATTTGATTTAGAAAAAAAAAATGGAACAATATTTAATTTTAGTGATATTTTAAAATGTGGAAATATGGGAATATGTGGAATATTAAATATAGAAAATATAGATTTAAAAAATCAATTTTTTGAAATATGGAAAATGATACAAAATTCAATGTATATTATATCAAGTGAATGTAAAATAAATGAATTTCAACCATTAATGATTGAAGATCAAAGAACAGATATTTTGAATATTCTTGATATATTTAATAAAATAAATAAATTTTATAATAATATAAGAATTTTTGTTAAAAAGAATGAAAGTATTAAAATAAGAAAGAGATTAAGTACAAAAAATTAAATTATATATTTATTATTTTTTAAATAAAAAATATTTTTAAAAAAATAATTATTTTTATTTTATTTTTTAGGACTTTCATTATTATTTCCATTCTCTTCTTCATTTTCATTAATTTCTCCAATTTCTTTTTGTTTAATTCTTTCAAAATGATCAAACATATCATTAATTGTTTCAATTCCTTTTTTAGCTTTTGCAATACTTGATGCCTCATTATCTTTTGAATTACTAAATTCATTTTCTAATTCTCTTAATTGAGTTGTTAACACATATAATCTTTCTCTTAATTTTAAATTATCTTCTTTATATTTAACTACTTCTTCTAAATTTTTTTTTATTTCAAATTTTTTTTGAGCTTCTTCTGGTAATGTTCCATTTTTTATAAAATCTAATTGAGAATTAATTAAATTTATTCCTTCTTTAAATTTTGCTTCTTTTTGATTTGCTGTTTTAATTAAATTTTTTATTTTATTTTGTAAGTATAATATATCTTGGTTTAATTGAATATTTTGTTCTTTTAATGAATCAATTGATAATTTTTTATTATCTATTTCCTTTTGTAAAGCTGTTATATTTGAATTTAATGTATTTTCTTGACCTAATAATATACTTGTTTTTTTATCTGTTTCTTGCTTTTTTAACATTAATTCACGCATTTTTATTTGAGTTGTGTTTATTATGTTATCTAAATTTGTTTGAATTGGTTTTTTTGCTCCTTGTTTTAAAGGAAAAGCAGTTCTGAAATTTTTACTCATATTTTTATTATTTAATTAATATATTTTGATATTTGAAAAATATTTCTTTATTTAATCAAAAAAAAATAAATATTAATTAAATATAAATTTTTTTTTGAAAAAAAAATAATATTCATAATTATTAAATTAAATAAAATTTAATAGATATAATTAAACTAAAGATAAATTTTTGTCCAATTTAATAATAAATATTAATAAAAGGATAAGGAATTATTTTATTTTATTTTATTTTATTATATAATTAATATTCAAAAAAAACAAATTATAAAAATTTTTAAAGAAGAAATGGGGATTGGGGA
>Ga0256407_10007294_pt1 | contig 16726 bp, 16 predicted proteins | sample RumenRJG_04DNA_FD_193489 | JGI IMG/M metagenome (GOLD analysis project Ga0256407, IMG submission 193489) | Bovine rumen microbial communities from Lethbridge, Alberta, Canada - RJG_04 | ecosystem: Host-associated > Mammals > Digestive system > Stomach > Rumen | place: Canada: Alberta...
CAAGGTCGCCCACGTCGGCGGTCTCGCCTCCGGTGGGGTAGATGCCGATGCCCATCTCACGCAGTTCTTGCAGTAGTTCGTCGGTGCCGTTGATGATGGCCGAGATGACCTCGCCAGGGACGAGCATCTTGTTGCGCCCGATGGTTGACGAAACGAGGATATTGTCGACAGCGCCCACACAGAGCAGGTCGTCGGTGTTCATGACAATGGCGTCCTGGGCAATGCCCTTCCAGACGCTGAGGTCGCCCGTCTCGCGCCAGTACATATAGGCCAACGACGACTTCGTGCCAGCGCCGTCGGCATGCATGATGTTGCAGTATTCCGGGTCGCCGCCCAAGATGTCGGGAATAATCTTACAGAAGGCCTGCGGATAAAGACCTTTGTCGATGTTCTTGATGGCGGCGTGTACGTCCTCCTTGGCGGCACTCACGCCACGTTGCATGTATCTGTTGTCCATCACCGTTTAGAATTTAACTTTGGGAGCACTCTCGGCACCAGCTTCAGCCTCGAACTTGCTCATCTTGTCGAAACCAAAAATGCCAGCCAAGATATTCTTGGGGAATGAGCGGATGACGACATTGTACTGCTGAACGACGGCATTGAACTTGTTGCGAGCCTCGTTGATGCGGTTCTCGGTACCTTCTAACTGTGCCTGCAAATCCTTGAAGTTCTCGTTAGCCTTCAGGTCGGGATAGTTCTCCTGGACGGCAATCAGGCGACCTAAGGCAGCACCCAGCTCGCCCTGTGCCTTCTGGTACTCCTGCAGCTTCTCAGGTGTCAGATTGGTGGGGTCGAGGGTAATCTGCGTGGCCTTGGCGCGTGCGTTGACCACAGCCTCGAACGTTCCCTTCTCATGCTCGGCATAGCCCTTGACAACCTCTACCAGGTTGGGAATGAGGTCGGCACGACGCTGATAGGCCGACTGTACGTTAGCCAGAGCGGTGGTAGCGTTCTCCTGTTCGCTCACCATTGAGTTGTAAGCACTGGCAGCCCACATGGCGATAACGACCACAGCTGCAATAATTCCGATGGTTCCTTTTGTCAGTTTCATCTTTTCTTTATGTTTAATGGTTAATACTTTTTTCTGTCTTTCTTTTTGAGGCCTTTCCGTTACCAGCTCGACGTGGCACCACCACCACCAGAGCTGCCGCCGCCGAAGCTACCGCCGCTGAAGCCTCCACCGCCTCCGCTGAAGCCACCTCCACCGCCGCCGAAGCCTCCGCCACTTGTGACAACAAAGGCAGCCTGCTCAACGAATGGGTTGGCGGCCAGTGCTGCTCCTGCGTTCATCATACCATAGCGGCGGGCTATGTAGAGGAAGAAAAGAACCCAGAAGGCGGTAGTAATTCCGTAGATGGGCATAGACCCCAAATCGTCGTCAGCCTGCGTGGTGACTAATGGCGACATCACGGGCATCTCCTTGTGCCGTAGCAGGTTGTAGACGGCCTGCGTCAGGTAGAGCATACCGCTGTCGGGCATCTCGGCCTTCATGCTCGGCACTAAATACTCGCTCTGCAGTCGCGAACACTCGGCATCTGTAAGGTCGGCCTCTAACGAACGGCCGGTATGGGTGCGGAACAAGTGGTCGCCGTAGGCCAGCACCATCACCAGTCCGCGGTCGTTCTTGCCTACGTGGTAGGTGTCGAAGATGTCCTGGGCAAAGCGGAAAATGTCCTGGTTCTCTACGTGGTTGACGATGGCAACGACCGACTCGATGTCTAAGCTGTCGTCCATCTCCTTGAGGATGGCGTTCAGCTTCTGCTCTGTCTCTGCCGTCACAATGCCGTCGGGGTTCGACACGTAGCGCGATGCGTCCTCAAAGTGTGGCATGGGTATTTCCGTAGCCGTCCACACTTTCTCCTGAACCTCCTCCATAAGTGCCATTGACTGGTCGTCCTGAGGTTCATCCATCGCCGCCAATGAGTAGCTACAGCATGCGAACTGCGTGAGGACACCTGCTGCGATGAGTTTCTTCCAATAGCCCTTGTAGGCAAACACCTTGGCCGTCCGCGCTTTCCATTCTTCCTGGATGGTCTTGCACTCTTCCAGGAATTTCTCCTTGTTCTCCTCGTACATGGCCGAATACTCCTTCTTGGCAGCCTTCGTGCCTGTGAGCATGACTTGTTTACGGGTTTCAAAGGATAGTTCCATCTGATGTGTGGCCTCGTTATATTGGTCGGCCAACTGCTGGATGGCCTGTTTGCGCTCGCCTAACAGTCTGCGTTGCTCTGCGCGGTTCTTCTTGTCTGTCAGCAGTCCGCTGGCTATCAGGGTGCCGAAGGTGCCACTATATATATAAGGTAGAAGCTCGGCGATGGCTTTGTCGGCGCCGATGATGTGTGGCAGGAACATCGCCAAGATGGTGGCGACGGCCCCTAACATGATCTTCGTTGCTTTGTTGTTCATGCTTCAAAAGTTACTTCTCGTGCCAGAACTCCCACGAAGCGAAGGCTTGCAGGAGCAGCATCTCAAGTCCGTTCTTCACTTCGGCGCCATACTCGCGTCCCCGTCTCATGAACATGGTCTCGTCAGGATTGTAGATCAGGTCATAGAGAATAGTGTGGTAATCCATTGCCTCGTAGGGCAGGGGAGGGCACTCTTCCGTGTGGGGATACATGCCGACGGGCGTGCAGTTGACGATGACGTTGTACTCCTTGACTACCTCGGGTGTAATGCTTCCGTACTGGATGGTGCCCGGACGCTCGTAGCGGCTGACGTAAACCGTCTCAAGGCCTAACGACTTCAGACCGTAGTTGATGGCTTTCGATGCGCCGCCGGTACCGAGAATCAGCGCCTTCTTGTGCCACTTCTTGTCAAGCATCGGCTCAATGCTCTGGGTGAAGCCGATGACGTCGCTGTTGTAACCTTTCAGCTTGATGTTCTTTCCCTCGTGGGAGACGCGGATGACGTTGACGGCACCGATAGCCTGAGCCTCGGGTGTGATGCTGTCGAGATACTCAATAACCTTCTCCTTGTAAGGAATGGTCACGTTGAGACCGCGCAGGTTGATGGTTGTGTCAAGAATCTCCTGTAACTGGTCGATGCTTGAAATCTCGAAGTTCTCATACTTCGCGTTGATACCTTCGTCAGCAAATTTCTGGTTGAAATAGCTGATTGAGAACGAATGGCCTAAAGGGTAGCCGATTAATCCATATTTATCCATAGCTTATCCTATTGAAGTTATTTAGTTGCAAAATAAACGGTGCAGATTCCGAATGTCAGTCGCTCGAAGGTAGCTTCGCTGAAGCCTGCCTTCTGGAGAATGCCGACCATACGCTCGCCTTGTGGAAAGGCCTCGATGGTCTTGGTCAGATAGCTGTAGGCACTACTGTCCTTGGAAATAAGGCGTCCGTAGACAGGCAGTACCGTATGCGAATAGATGTGGAAGAGCTGCCGCATGGGGAATCGTGGCGGCGTCGTCAGTTCGACGATGCTCAGGTGCCCTCCCGGCTTTAGCACGCGGCACATCTCTTGCAGGCCGCTGTCGAGATTGGCAAAATTGCGGATGCCGAAAGCCGCCGTGACAGCATCGAAGGTGTTGTCAGCGTAGCTCAGCTGCAAACAGTCTTCCTTCTGAAAGGAAATGATAGCATCAAGTCCCGCCTCGCTGACTTTCCGCCGGCCTACTTCCATCATGCCTTCGCTGATGTCGGTGGCTTCGAGGTGCTGAGGTTGCAACATGTGAGCCGCTAAGATGGCAAAGTCCCCCGTGCCGGTAGCGATGTCAAGCATTGTCTTTGGCTGGTAGGGTGCTAACAGGCTGATGGCCCGTCGGCGCCAACGGCGGTCGATGTTCCACGACAGACGGTGATTCAGCGTGTCGTAGGTGGGCGCTATGTTGTTGAACATCTGCTCCACCTGACCCGCCTTCTCGCCGTCGTTGTAGGGCTTTATCTTTTCCTGGTCGTAAGACATGGGACTTATAAGACTTATGAGACCTATAGGACTTATAGGACCTATAGGACTAATAGGCAATTATCTGGTTTTGAGCCACTCGCTGACGTTTTGTTCAATACGCTTGGCGATGTCCTCATCGCTGGTCTCGCGCTGGAATTTCTCGCCCACGATGTGCTCGTACAGCTCAATATAGCGCTCTGACACGCTCTCGGCATATTCGTCAGTAATCTCGGGCATCACCTGTCCTGGCTCGTTCATGAAGTCGTGCTCAATGAGCCACTGGCGAACGAACTCTTTCGACAACTGGCGTTGGGGCTCGCCTTTAGCCAGCTTCTCCTCGTAGCCGTCGGCATAGAAGTAACGGCTGGAGTCGGGCGTGTGAATCTCGTCGATGAGAATGACCTTGCCGTCGCGCTTGCCAAACTCATACTTCGTATCGACGAGAATGAGGCCGCGCTTAGCGGCAATCTCCTGTCCACGGGCGAAGATCTTGCGTGTGTAGTCCTCCATCACAGCATAGTCCTCTGCTGAGACGAGTCCCTGGGCAATGATTTCCTCCTTCGAGATGTTCATATCGTGACCCTCGTCGGCCTTGGTGGTCGGTGTGATGATTGGCTCGGGGAAACGTTCGTTCTCCTTCATACCGTCAGGCAGCTTCACGCCGCACAGCTCTCTGCAACCGTTCTTGTACTCGCGCCAGGCGGAGCCAGTCAGAATGGAGCGGATAATCATCTCGACGCGGAACCCTTCGCACTTCAGACCAACGGTCACCATCGGGTCGGGCGTAGCCAACTTCCAGTTAGGGCAGATGTCGGTTGTAGCATCCAGAAATTTGGCAGCTATCTGGTTCAGCACCTGACCCTTGAACGGTATACCTTTAGGCAGAACGACGTCGAACGCAGAGATGCGGTCGGTGGCCACCATTACCATCAGATCGTCGTTGATGTTGTACACGTCACGGACTTTACCGTGATAAACACTCTTCTGTCCCTCGAAGTGGAACTCAGTCTTTGTTAATGCTTTCATTGCTGTTATTGTATTCTTTATCGTATTGTTCGTATGCGTTGACGATGCGCGTCACTAACTTGTGGCGAACGATGTCGCGACGGTCGAGATTGACGACACCGATGCCCTCCACATTATTTAATATATGCAGGGCCTCGATGAGTCCCGATTTCTGCGAACGCGGCAGGTCAATCTGTGTCATGTCGCCCGTAATCACCATCTTGGTGTTCCAGCCCATGCGGGTCAGGAACATCCGTATTTGCGCTGGTGTCGTGTTCTGGGCCTCGTCGAGAATGACTACTGCGTCTGACAGCGTGCGTCCACGCATGAAGGCAAGTGGTGCTATCTGTATAATATGCTTCTCCATCATGTCTTGCAGCTTCACTTGCGGCAACATATCCTCCAGCGCGTCGTACAGCGGTTGCAGGTAGGGGTCGATCTTGTCCTTCATGTCGCCAGGAAGGAACCCCAATTTCTCACCAGCCTCTACTGCTGGTCTTGACAGGATAATCTTCTTGGCTGTCTTATCCTTCAGCGCCTTCACAGCCAAAGCTATTGACAGATAGGTTTTTCCTGTTCCCGCAGGACCTACGGCAAACACCATATCGTTCTGCTTGAATGCTTCAATCAGCCGCTGCTGGTTTTCGGAACGGGCCTTGATAGGACGCCCCGACATCGAGTAGACCACTACATCGTCGGGCACTTCCTTAGAACGCCCTCCGCGGATAATGTCGAGTATGTCTTCTTCGCGTAATGAATTGAATTTCAGGATATGGCGGCGTATGGCCTCAATATTTTCTTCGAAAGCTGCCATTTGCTCTTCGTCGCCTAAGACGCGGATGACATTGTCGCGTGCCACGATGCGTAACTTCGGAAACAGCGACCTGATGATTTGCAGATGACTGTTGCCTACACCATAAAACACGACGGTGTCAATGTCTTCAAGTACAATATGCTTCTCTATCAATCTGTATACAAATTTGTAATTTGCTTGCAAAGTTACGAAAAGTCGAGAGCAAAACAAAAGAATTCATTCTTTTTTTAGCCGAGACGGAGTAACTTCGTCGATTTTTCGGCAAAGTTACGAAAAAAAATTGTATCTTTGCACCCGAAATGGATTTTTTTTTGATGAAACTGACTAAAAAGAGATATTTACAGGGGTTTGTTGTTGTCACATTGTTTCTTGCGGCTGTTCGATGGACGTTTCCAAGAGTGGCTGGGACTACAGACGTTGTTTCCTCTGAAGATGAACAAGTTGAAGAGATAGAATCGCCTGTTACATTGTCGCCTGCGACAGCGAAACCTCATCGCATCCTTTCTGTGCCCAGCTATAAGGAGGCTTTTCCTGATACCAATGCCGTGCAGCTCGTTCCTGCGCGTCAGTGGGGTGTCACGCCTGTCAAGAACCGCGCCGATGCCGAAGCCCGAAAGAAAGAATTGGTGTATATTGGCAGTTCGCCTTATTATCATATAGACCCTCTGCGTCAGAGTATTCCCTATCTGGTGCCCCGTGCCGCCATCCTGTTGCAAGACATCGGACAGACTTTCTTTGACTCTTTATATGTAAAAGGTGTGCCCCTGCATCGGTTTATCGTCACCAGCGTTCTGCGTACTGAGGAGGACGTTTCCCGCCTACGCCGTTTCAACGGAAATGCCACGGAGAATTCGTGTCACCTTTATGGCACAACGTTCGACATCTGCTACAATCGTTACGAAACGGTGGAAGACCCCAATGGCCCGCCTCGCTGGCAGGTGCGTAACGACACCTTGAAGTTCGTTCTCTCCGAAGTTCTCCGCGATATGCGTGAACAAGGCCGCTGTTATATCAAGTACGAAGTCAAGCAAGGTTGCTTCCACATGACCGTCAGATAGATAGGGTTATTTGTACAGGAAGGGGTCTATACCTTAGATTGTATCCCGATGAAATGGGGAAATATTGAAAAACTGTGAAAGTTTCTGTAATTAGGGAAAAAAGGGGACCGCTCTTTGGCGTTTTCCTTTTTTTTTACGTACCTTTGCATCGTTTTTAATATAGCTATATGGGATTTTTTGGTATTTTTGGTAAAAAGAACAAGGAAACGCTTGACAAAGGACTGGAGAAGACTAAGACCAGCGTCTTTGACAAGTTAGCGCGGGCTGTTGCCGGCAAGTCGAAGGTTGACGACGATGTGTTGGACAACCTGGAAGAGGTGCTTATCACGTCGGATGTAGGTGTTGACACGACGCTGAAGATTATTGAGCGTATCGAGGAACGTGTGGCTCGCGACAAGTACGTCAGTACGAGCGAGTTGAACGGAATCCTGCGCGACGAGATTGCATCGCTGCTGGCAGAGAACAACGCTGAGGATAACGGCAGCTGGGACTTGCCCAGCGACCACAAGCCCTACGTCATCTTAGTGGTTGGTGTCAACGGTGTAGGCAAAACAACGACCATCGGTAAGCTGGCCTGGCAGTTCAAGCAGGCAGGCAAGAAAGTCTATTTAGGTGCTGCCGACACATTCCGTGCCGCTGCCGTTGAGCAGCTGTGCATCTGGGGCGAGCGCGTGGGTGTGCCCGTGGTGAAGCAGCAGATGGGGTCTGACCCTGCCTCGGTGGCTTTCGACACGTTGCAGAGCGCCAAGGCCAATGGTGCCGACGTGGTGCTGATAGATACGGCAGGCCGTCTGCACAACAAGGTGGGGCTGATGAACGAGCTGAAGAAGATCAAGGACGTGATGAAGAAAGTGTTGCCCGAAGCCCCCGACGAGGTGATGCTCGTTCTCGACGGCTCTACGGGTCAGAACGCGTTCGAGCAAGCCCGCCAGTTTGCCGCCGTGACACAGATAACGTCGTTGGCCATCACCAAGCTCGACGGTACGGCCAAGGGCGGCGTGGTGATAGGTATCAGCGACCAGCTGAAAGTGCCGGTGAAGTACATCGGACTGGGCGAGGGCATGGAGGACTTGCAGTTGTTCAACAACCGCGAGTTCGTTGACTCATTGTTTAATGATAAATGAAGACGATAGATTTCATATCTCTCGGTTGCTCCAAGAATCTCGTTGACAGCGAGATGCTTATGGGACTGATGGAGGCCAACGGCTATCGTTGTACGCACGACAGCGCTGACCCTCAGGGCGAGATAGTTGTTGTCAACACCTGCGGCTTCATTAACGACGCCAAGGAGGAGAGCATCAACACCATTCTGGAATTTGCCCAGGCCAAGACTGAAGGCCGTATTGAGCAGCTCTACGTGATGGGATGCCTTTCGGAGCGTTATCTGGCCGATCTTGAGGCAGAGATTCCAGAGGTCGACGGGTGGTATGGGAAGTTCAACTACAGGAAGTTGTTGGAAGACTTAAAAGCCCACCCAAGCCCTCCCAAAGGGAGGGATGTGGAATACCAGCATCTCCAGAACAATAGCTTATCGGGTAACAAAACATCCCTCCCTTTGGGAAGGCTTGGGTGGGCCCGGCATTTGACTACTCCCCGCCACTACGCCTACATCAAAATCAGCGAGGGGTGCGACCGTCATTGTGCCTATTGTGCTATTCCGCTGATAACAGGGCGGCATCAGAGTCGTCCGATGGAAGAGATTTTGGACGAGGTCAGAGAGTTGGTGAAGGGAGGCACGAAGGAGTTTCAGGTGATAGCCCAGGAACTGACGTATTACGGTATTGACCTTTATGGCGAGCAGAAGATAGCCGAGCTTATCGACAAGATGGCCGACATCGAGGGCGTGGAGTGGATTCGTCTGCACTATGCCTATCCGACACACTTCCCCTGGCAGCTGCTCGACGTTATCCGTGAGCGTAAGAACGTCTGTAAATACCTTGACATCGCCCTGCAACACATTTCTGACAATATGCTGAGCCGTATGCACCGCCATGTGACGAAGGCTGAGACTTACGAACTGGTAGAGCGTATGCGTCGCGAGATGCCGGGTCTGCATCTGCGTACCACGCTGATGGTGGGTTTCCCCGGCGAGACGGAAGAGGATTTCCAAGAGTTGATAGAGTTTACGAAGTGGGCGCGTTTCGAGCGTATGGGCGCCTTTGCCTATTCTGCTGAGGACGGCACTTATTCCGGCGACCATTATCAGGACGACGTTCCCGAGGACGTGAAGCAGGCCCGTCTCGACAAGCTGATGCGTGTGCAGCAGCGTATAAGTGCCGAGATTGAGGCAGAGAAGATTGGTCAGACCTTGCGTACGATTATCGACCGCCAGGAGGGTGACTACTTTGTGGGCCGCACGGAGTTCTGTTCGCCAGAGGTTGACCCCGAGGTGCTGATACCGGCCAGTGAAAATCTGCAGATAGGACAGTTCTATCAGGTGCTGGTGACCGATGCAGAGGAGTTTGACATTTATGGAACCACGAAATATACTAAATAACTGATGAACAATAAACAATTCATAAGCGAACTGTCGCAGCGTCTTGGTTATACATCACAAGTCACACAGAAGATGATGTATCAGCTGATTGACGCTATGGGCGACGTGTTTCAGGAAGGGAATACGGTGACCGTCCAGAATTTCGGCACTTTTGAAGTAAAGAAGAAGATGGAGCGTGTCATGATGAATCCCACCACAGGTCAGCGTATGCTGGTGCCGCCGAAACTGACGCTGAATTTCAAGATCAGTCCTACGTGGAAAGATCAACTAAAGAATGGAGGAACCGAGTAATGGAGCGTATATCGATACAGGAACTATCCGCCATCTTGGTGACAAAGAATGGGCTGAAGAAGAAAGAAGCTGAACGCTTTGCTACGGTGATATTTGATGTCATCAAGGATGGGTTGGCTGCTGACCGCTTAGTGAAAATCAAAGGTTTGGGCACGTTCAAGGTGATAGATATTGACTCTCGCGAGAGTGTTAATGTGAATACCGGTGAACGTGTGCTGATAGAAGGCCACGACAAGATAACCTTCACACCTGATGCTACCATGAAGGAACTGGTGAACAAACCCTTCTCGCAGTTTGAGACTGTCGTACTGAACGATGGTGTCGATTTTGAGGATGGTGCTGAACCAGAACTGGATGATGTACAGGAAACTGAACAGATTTCAGAACTAGAGCCAGAAGCTGAACCTGACCCGATTTCGGAAGCTGAGCCCGAACCGATTCAAGAGTCTGAACCTGAACCCATTCCTGAGCCTGAGTCAGAGCCTGCCTCCATTCTCTTAGAAGAACCAGAACCAGTTCCCGAACCTGAACATAAAAGAGAATATGAACATTCACACATGGTTTCAGGAATCCCTCATCATTCAAAAAGGCATAGAGAAGAAGATTCGGACGAATACGATGGGTCGCATAATCGCCGTAATCGCGGTAAGTTATGGTGGCCATTGGCGGTAGTATTGGCTTTCGGAGCCGGATGCCTGATTGGATACTATACAGGAACGTCATCGGATACCGAGCCAGATCCTATCATTGAGATTGTTGACTCTATCGAGACAGACAGCGACAAGGGTGGCAACGACAAGCCTGCCCCCACCAAGCCAGCCCCCATCAAGGCTGACACAACGAAAGCAGATACGGCAAAGGTTGAAAAAGCTGTTGCCGCTCCTCCCAAAGTAAAGGAGTCTGAAGTCAAGAAGGTGGAGGAGCCGGTCGTTGACTATGATCAGACCGACGCTCGCGTTCGTACGGGTGCTTACCGTATTGTCGGCACCTCTTTAGAGGTGACGGTTAAGGGCGGCGAGTCTATCAAGCGCATTTCCAACATCTATTTAGGTCCCAATATGGAGTGCTATATTGAGGCATACAATGGCTTGAAGCCTGGTTCCGTGCTGAAGGATGGCCAGACGTTGAAGATTCCTAAGTTGGAAGTGAGGAAGAAAAAGAAGAAATCATTAAATAATCAGTAATAGCATTATGGCAGAATCAATTGATATCCGTGAGTTGAACATCCGGATAGAACAGCAAAGTGCATTTGTTACCAATTTGGTAACGGGTATGGACCGCGTTATTGTGGGCCAAAAACATTTAGTAGACAGTTTGATAATTGGTCTTTTGAGCGATGGCAATATCCTGTTAGAGGGTGTTCCCGGACTGGCGAAGACGCTGGCCATCAAGACCTTGTCGCAGCTTATCGACGCCAAGTACAGCCGTATACAGTTTACCCCCGACCTGCTACCTGCTGACGTCACGGGTACGATGATTTACTCGCAGAAAGACGAGAAGTTCCAAGTGAAGCAAGGCCCGGTATTTGCCAACTTCGTACTGGCCGACGAGATTAACCGTGCGCCCGCCAAGGTGCAGAGTGCTCTGCTGGAGGCTATGCAGGAGAAGCAGGTGACTATTGGCAGCGAGACTTTCAACCTGCCCAGCCCCTTCTTGGTGATGGCTACTCAGAACCCTATTGAGCAGGAGGGAACTTATCCGTTGCCTGAGGCTCAGATGGACCGTTTCATGCTGAAAGTTGTCATTGACTATCCCACGCTCGACGAGGAGAAGCGTATTATCCGCGAGAATATTGCCGGCGGACTGCCCGAGGTGAAGCCCGTTACTACTGGTGAGGAGATTCTGAAAGCCCGTGCCGTGGTGCGCGAGGTGTATATCGACGAGAAGATTGAGCAGTATATTGCTGACATCGTGTTTGCCACCCGTTATCCCGACCGCTACGGTCTGAAGGAACTGAAGGATATGATTGCCTTTGGCGGTTCGCCTCGTGCCTCAATCAATCTGGCCAAGGCTGCCCGTGCCTACGCCTTCATCAAGCATCGCGGCTATGTGGTGCCCGAGGATGTACGTGCCGTGGCTCACGACGTGCTGCGCCATCGTATCGGACTGACCTACGAGGCCGAGGCCAGCAACATCACGAGCGAGGAAATCGTCTCTAAGATTATAAATAAGGTAGAAGTGCCCTAAAAGCCCCCCTTTCGTCCCCCGAGGGGGACACTATAGTTGTGATGAAGATGAATACAAATGAAGCCCCCTCGGGGGCAGTAGGGGGGGCCACCTCCGAGATACTAAAGAAGGTACGCAAGATTGAAATTAAGGCGCGCGGCCTGAGCTCACAAGTTTTTGCCGGACAATACCATTCGGCCTTCAAGGGTCGTGGTATGGCGTTCAGCGAAGTGCGTGAGTATCAGTATGGCGACGACGTGCGTGATATTGACTGGAACGTGACCGCCCGCTTCCATCGCCCCTACGTCAAGGTGTTTGAGGAGGAGCGTGAACTGACGGTCATGCTGCTGGTCGACGTCAGCGGCTCGCTCGACTTCGGCACACTAGTGCAGATGAAGCGCGATATGGTGACCGAGATTGCTGCCACCATCGCCTTCTCGGCCATTCAGAACAACGACAAGATTGGCGTGGTGTTCTTCTCTGACAAGATTGAGAAGTATATCCCGCCGAAGAAGGGGCGTAAGCACATCCTCTACATCATCCGCGAGATGCTGGATTTCCATCCTGAGTCGCGTAAGACCGATGTCCGTCAGGCGGTGGAGTTCCTGTCGAGTATCCAAAAGCGTCGCACGACGGCGTTCCTGCTGAGCGACTTCTATGTCCGTCAGGACTTCCTGCAGTCGCTTCAGATCTGTAACCGCAAGCACGATGTCGTTGCCATTCAGGTGTACGACCCGCGTGCCCGTGAGTTGCCCAACGTAGGACTGATGAAGGTGGTCGATGCCGAGACTGGTTTCGAGCAGTATGTCGATACGGGGTCGAAGAGTCTTCGCCAGGCCTACAGCCGTTACTGGATGAACCGCCAGCGTGAGTTGCAGGACACCTTCACCCGCAGCAATGTCGACAACGTCAGCATAGCCACCAATGAGGACTATGTCAAGCAACTGTTAGGACTCTTTAAGCAAAGAAGCTAATGATGAAAAGAACGTTTTTGTTCATATTACTGGCAGCGGCGGTATTGACCGCCAAGTCGCAAGTCACCGTTGAGGCAGCTATTGACTCCATTGAGATACTCATTGGCGAGCAGGCCCACGTCACGGTGACGGCCACGATGAAGGAGGGTGCCAAGGCTGAGTTTCCCGTCTTCAAACCTACGGAACAAATCATTCCTGGCGTCGAGGTGCTGAAGAGTACCGAAGTGGGCGTCAAGGGTAGGGACGATGGTTTCGTCGACCGTCAAGTGGTCTACACGCTGACTTCGTTTGATGACACGCTCTACTATCTGCCGCCATTCGTTGTCAAGGTCGATGGCAAACCGTATAAAAGCAAGAGCCTTGCGCTGAAAGTTATTGGGATAGAGGTTGATACCACTCACGTAGAAAAGTTCTTCGGCCCTAAGGACGTGCAGGACAATCCCTTCCAATGGAGTGACTGGAGCCTGTTGTTCTGGCTCAGCGTGCTGCTGTTGTTGCTCTTGGCCGTATGCTATTATCTCTATGTCAGGTTACGCTCCGGCAAGCCTATCGTGACGCGCATCCGCATCGTCAAGCGCCTGTTGCCTCACCAGAAGGCCATGAAGGAAATTGAGCAGATCAAGGCCGACAAGATGCAGAACTCGGAGAATGCCAAGGAGTACTATACCAAGCTGACCGACACCCTGCGCAAGTATATTGAAGATCGCTACGGCTTCAACGCCATGGAGATGACCAGCTCTGAGATTATCGAGCGTTTGGAGCGTGCCCTGAGTGACGATGCCCAGACGGCGGACGCGATGAAGCAAGAGCTCCGACAGCTGTTTACCACCGCCGACTTGGTGAAATTTGCCAAGTATTCGACGTTGATTAACGAGAACGACGCCAACCTTGTGAGTGCCATCGACTTCATCAACCAGACGAAACTCGAGAACGTACCTACCGAGGAGGCGGTGAAGCCCGAACTGACCGAGGCCGACCAGCGGACGGTGAAGACCCGTCGCGTGCTGAAAGCCGTCATCACGGTCATTCTCGTCGGCTGTGCCGTGCTGTTGGGCATGATTTGCTACGGACTCTATCAATTATTGAACTAACTCAAAGGAAATGGAATTTGCCAATCAAGAATATCTGTTTTTGCTCGTCCTGCTCATACCTTATTTAATATGGTATCTGTTATACAGGAAGAAGAGCGAGCCGACGATACGTATGGCCGACACCTTCGCCTTCCGCTATGCTCCCAAGAGCTGGAAGGTGCGCCTGATGCCGTTGCAGCTCCTGCTGCGCATGTTAGCTTTCGCCATGATTGTCGTCGTGCTGGCTCGTCCTCAGACGCGCAACTCGTGGAAGAATAAGACTATCGAGGGCATCGACATCATGTTGGCGATGGATGTCTCGACGTCGATGCTGGCCGAGGATTTGAAGCCCAACCGTCTGGAAGCGGCTAAGCAGGTGGCTGCCGAGTTCATTTCAGGACGTCCTAATGACAATATCGGCCTGAGCATCTTTGCCGGTGAGGCGTTCACCCAATGTCCGATGACTACTGACCACTCCTCGTTGCTGAATCTGCTTCAGAACGTGCGTACCGATATTGCCGCCCGCGGGCTTATCGAAGACGGAACGGCTATCGGTATGGGCCTTGCCAATGCTGTCAGCCGTCTGAAGGATTCCAAGGCCAAGAGCCGTGTCGTCATTCTGCTGACCGACGGTTCCAATAACCGGGGCGACATCTCGCCGATGACGGCTGCAGAGATAGCCAAGAGTCTTGGCATCCGCGTTTATACAGTCGGCGTAGGCAGCAACAAGGTAGCGCCTTACCCGATGCCTGTGGCAGGTGGTGTTCAGTATGTGAACATTCCCGTTGAGATTGACAACGAGACGCTTCGCGGCATTGCCCGTGCTACTGACGGCGATTTCTACCGTGCCACGAACACCAAGGAGTTGAATCAGATTTACAAGGAGATAGACCAGTTAGAGAAGTCGAAACTCAACGTCAAGCAGTACAGCAAGAAGTACGACGTCTACCAGCCCTTTGCCTTAGTGGCCGTGCTGGCGTTGCTGCTGGAACTGCTGCTGCGTATAACTGTATTCAGGAGGATACCATAATGTTTAGATTTGAAGACCCCATATACCTCTATCTGTTGCTGCTGATACCGCTGTTGGCAGTCATCAGGTTCATGACCAGTCGCCGCCAGAAGAAACGTCTGCGCAAGTTTGGCGACCCCAAATTGTTACGCGAACTCATGCCCGACTTGTCGCGCTGGCGCCCCAGCGTGAAGTTCTGGCTGCTGGAGGGTGCGCTGGCCCTGCTCATCCTGATGCTGGCCCGTCCGCAGATGGGCACCCGCATCAGTCACGAGAAGCGCACAGGCATTGAGACCATCATCTGTCTCGACATCAGCAACTCCATGCGTGCTGAGGATGTGACGCCCAGCCGTCTGGATCGTGCAAAGATGATGGTTGAGAACCTTGTCGACCACTTTACCGACGACAAGATAGGCTTGATCGTCTTTGCCGGCGACGCCTTTGTGCAGTTGCCCATCACGAGCGACTACGTGTCGGCAAAGATGTTCCTGTCGAACATCGACCCGTCGATGATAGCCACCCAGGGCACTGACGTGGCTCGTGCCGTCGAGATGGCAACCCACAGCTTCACGCAGGAGAAAGGCATCGGCAAGGCCATCATCGTCATTACCGACGGCGAGGACCATGAGGGTGGTGCCGTCGAGGCTGCCGAGGCCGCCAAGAAGGCCGGCATGCGCGTCTACATGCTGGGCATCGGCTCTGCAAAAGGTTCGCCCATCCCCATTCCCGGTACGGGCGACTATATGATGGACAATACCGGTCAGACCGTGATATCGGCCCTGAACGAGGATATGTGTAAGCAGATAGCAGCTGCCGGTGGCGGCGCCTATATCCACGTCGAGAACAACAGCCGTGCGCAGGACTTGCTTGACGAGGAACTTGACAAGCTGTCGAAGAAAGAGACGCAGACCACTATCTATAGCGACTACGACGAGCAGTTCCAGGCCTTTGCTATCCTGGCCTTGCTGCTGCTGATTATCGAGGTTTGCTTGCTTGAGAGCAAGAACCCGCTGATGAAGCGCTTCTCGTTGTTTGGCCGCAAGTCTGTTGCCACGTTGCTGCTGGCAATATTGGCCCTTGGTGCCCAGGCTCAGACCGACCGCCAGTTAGTGCGTCAGGGCAACAAGCAATTCCGCGCCGGCGACTATGCCGCCGCTGAGGTTAGCTACCGCAAGGCCCTTGAGAAGAATGACCGCAACGCGCAGGCCCTCTACAACCTCGGCAACGCCCTGCTGGCGCAGAACAAGGATTCTGCTGCCGTCGTGGAGTTTGAGAAGTCGACGAAGGTCGAGACCAACGACTTGCGTAAGTCGATGGCCTATCACAATATGGGTGTCATCTGCCAGCGTCACCAGATGTTCGGCGATGCCATCGAGGCCTACAAGCAGAGTCTTCGTCTGAATCCCCACGACGACGAGACGCGCTATAATCTGGAGCTTTGCAAGCGTCAGCAGAAGAAGCAGCAAGACCAGAACAAGGACAACAAGAACGACCAGAAAAAAGATCAGAAAGACAAAGACAAGCAAGACCAGCAGAAGCAGAACCAGCAGAAGCAGCAGGACAAGCAGCAGGACGAGCAGAAGCAGGAGCCTAAGATGAGCAAGGAGAATGCCGAGCAGCTGCTGAATGCCGCCATGCAGCAGGAGAAGCAGACGCAGGAGCGCATGAAGAAAGCACAGCAGCAGCCCCAGCGTCGTAATATTCAGAAGAATTGGTGATGAAAAAAACATTTGCAACTATTGTTGGGCTGATGATGGCCGTCGTAGCGGCTATGGCCCAGACGCTGACCGCCAACGCTCCATCGCATGTTGCGGTGGGCGAGCAGTTCCGGCTGTCGTATACGGTCAATACTCAGGATGTCAACAACTTCCGCGTTGGTGACATTCCCGATGCTTTCGAGGTGTTGATGGGCCCGAGCCGTTCGTCGCAGTCGAGTTTCCAGATT
>Ga0256407_10007297_pt1 | contig 16714 bp, 6 predicted proteins | sample RumenRJG_04DNA_FD_193489 | JGI IMG/M metagenome (GOLD analysis project Ga0256407, IMG submission 193489) | Bovine rumen microbial communities from Lethbridge, Alberta, Canada - RJG_04 | ecosystem: Host-associated > Mammals > Digestive system > Stomach > Rumen | place: Canada: Alberta | collected...
ATTTATATATAATCATTTCAAAATTATCTTTACTAAATAATTTTTATCTATAATTATTCAGTAATAATTATATATTAAATATAATGAATAATTTTTTTTTCTTAAATGTATTTACAAATTTTGATGTTACTTTTGATTTATTTAAATTCAAAAATACATTTTTTCCCTTCAATCTTTATCTATTGTTTTAATTTTATTTTCATTTTTTTCCTTATTCTGATTTTCGTTTTAAGTTTATTTATAGTATTACAATAAATAATTTCATTATTTATCATTTTAGATTCAATATTATAATAATTATTTATTTACATTTTTTCACATTATTCTCATTTAATTTTTAAATAATATTTTCTTAATAAATTCTATTTTATTTTTTTTGAACTTTTTTTACTTTTATTTTCTAATTGAGGAGAATTAATTTCCAGATTATATGCTTATCATTTATATTATTTTCAAATTTTTTATATTTTTTCTGATATTTAATTATTTATTATTATTTCAATTACATAAATTAAATATAATCAGCATCCTTTCTTTTTTTACTTAAGACAGGAAAAATGTTCATTTCTATCATAAATTTCAATATCGAATCACTTTTGATTTAAGGAAAAAAAGTTTTCATATCTTTTATTTTATCCCAATTAACACATTTAAAAAAAGGATGATCCTTAATTCATTATCACAATTTTTTCTAATTCTACAATTAGAATCAGCAATAATTTAATTATAATAGAATTAAAAATATTATTTTTTGCCAAAAGAATAAAAAATTTTGATGATTAATAATCATATTACAAAACTCATTAATTTCTTTAAAAAGGATTATACTCAATAATCATTTCATAAAAAGAGACAATTAAAAACCATCTATCAATTTCAAGTCCATAATCATTTTTTTAAGATTTCAGGAATAACATAATAAACAATTCCAATACAAGAAAAATTTTTAGAGTCAACTAAAAGAAGTTCTTTTTGGAATTGTTTTTATTATTAAAATTTGATTCTAAATTGTGACTTATCATTTATAATTATTTTTATTGTTATTAAGTTTTTTTTCAATTTTTATTGAATAATTTGAAATAAGTTTAAATGGGAAGTAAATTATGTAATAATTGTAATATTCCAACTGATTCTCAGAATGAAAATAATTTGGTAATAATATTTTTTTATTAATAGTCAAATGGTTTTAATAATAATTATGATTTTTATTCAAATGTTATAAATCCAAATAATGTAAATACAAATTATACAATTAAAAAACCACAAAGAAAAGAAGAAAGAAATAAAATAATATTAAATGGAATAAATTATACTCATTTAAACCAAACTGAAATACAATCTTTAGCAAAAATAGTATTTATGAACAAAATAAACCAAATTATAAGAGCCTATCGTTATTATAATAGAATAAAAAGTCAAAATATATATAAAAATGTAAATTCAATTGATACAATATTTTTAAAAAATTCAAACTTATTTAACAAAGGAATAATACCAAATCAAGAAGGAGAATTTGAAGGAAAAATAATTAACAATAAAAAAAATGGTTTTGGAATAAAAAAATGGGAAAACAAATCAAAAAATTCCATTTCAAAATTCATAGGAATATTTTATGAAAACGAAGTAAATGGAAATGGAAAATACATAACAATAACAAATAATACAATTCAAATATCATTTGAAGGTGAATTTATAAATAATAAAGCAAATGGTTATGGAATATATAAAATAAATAAAAAAGGATTTTATGAAGGTGAATGGGAAAATGATTTACAAAATAATATTGGAATTGAAGAATGGAATGATGGTTCTTTATATAAAGGTGAATTTAAAAATGGAAAAAAATGTGGTATTGGAACTTATATTTGGAATGATGGTGCTAAATATTATGGAGAATGGAATAATAATTTTATTAATGGTTGGGGTGTTTATTTTTTTAAAGATGGGAAAATTTATTTAGGGGAATGGATTAATAATGAAATGAATGGATATGGTGAAATGATTTGGAATAAATCTAAAATTTATATTGGATTTTTTATTAGGAATAAAAGATGTGGTTTTGGAATTATTATCTGGAGAGAAAAAGAAAAAGGTTATGTTGGATTTTGGAAAGATAATTTTCAAAATGGTATTGGGAAATTTGTTAGTAATAATCATAATAAAAAAGAAGTTTATGGTGTTTGGAGTAGTGGAATTAAAGAAAAAACTTTAAATAAAGATGAGTTTTATAATTTAATTGATAATGATGAAAATGAAAAGAGATTTAAAGAATATTTTAAATATGGATATAAAGCTTTAGATATGCTTATTTCTTTTTATAAAATGAAATAAAATTATATATTTTTTTTAATAATAATAGGAAATTTATATATATTAAATTTTTATTTTTTTCTAACAAGAAATTTTCTTTTTTAAAATAGAATTAATTAAAAAATAAATAAAGAAAATTTCTTCATAAATATAATCACGAATATTATTCATTTTCAAGTCTAGCACTTTCAAAATATGATTGACCAAATCTATTTTTTATAGTTTCATCTGCCCCATTCTTAATTAATTTATCAACAAGTTTATAATTTTTATGTGCAAATGCATAATGTAAAGGAGTATTTAAATAAATATTTTGTGTATTAATATTTGCTCCTTTTTCAATTAAAAAATCAAAAATTTCTTTACAATTATATATTACACTTAACATTAATAAAGTATTTTCATGTTCATCACATTCTTCTAAATTTATATTAAATAAATGTAGTAAAAATAATTTTTTAAATTTTTCAATTTCATTTTTAATTACATAAATTTTTAATTGTTTAAAAACTTGTTGAGGATTACACTTTTCATTTAAAGCAATATATGATAAACGTAGGTGTTTAGGTCTTAAATTTATTAGTTTTAAAAAACTTGATTTTCTCCTTAAAGAGGAATAATCATCTAATTTTTTTATCATTCTATTAAAATTATATAATTGAAATTTAAAAGTCCTTTTTTCTTTTCTAGGTCTGATTGAGATAATTGAAGAATTTCTCTTTGTTTTTTTAATACTTTTAATGTGAATAATTTCTTGATTTTTCTTTATAAGCTCATCATCATGATTTAAATTATCAATTTGAATAAATTTATGTATATACAGATAATTTTTTATATTTTTTGTTGAAAAATTTCCTTTAATTATTGTTGAAGTTAGGTTCCTTAATTTTTTATTTATTATATCAATATCATTACTTGATTTTTTATGTGATATATTATCCACAAATTCTTTAAAGAAACCAAAATATTTGAGAGATATAAATTTTACAAATTGATTTAATTTATTTAATTCATATATAATAAATAATATAAATTTGGGATTACATTTTATTTCTTTTTCAAAATCATATTCTTTAATTAATAATTCTGATTTAATTTTCATTAAAGTTAAATTTATATTTTCAAATGGATTTGGAACAAATAAATCAGTCTTATTAATAAAAGCAATATTTTTTATATGATTTATAAATTTTATTTCTTTTTTACATTTATTAATATAGTTTTTAGCATCAATAGTATGAATTTTATTTAAATTATTATAAATAGGATTAATTAAATTTGTAATATTTTCACTATTTAATATACTAACATCATCCATTATTTCTTCTTTAAATGCTTTTTTACTCATTTTTTTTTTATCTTTTCTTATTTGAATCATAGAAATTACACTTGATTTTTTTATCTTTTTCTTTTTATCTTTTTTTTTATTATTTTTATTTGATTCAAATGAATTTATATATTCTTTTTTATAAATTCTTTTATCTGAATTTAATTTATTTCTATTAAATATTATTTGTTTAAAAGAATTATTTTTTCTAAACATATTTCTAACTGTATTATGTTTTTTATTATAATTTTGAGCAATATGATTTTTAAAATGTCCTTGTAAATTTTGTTTTAAATAATCAATTTTTTCGTCATTTTTTTTTATTACATCTTCATCATTATCATCCACAAAATAAGATTTTTTCATATTATCAAAAGATAAAATATTTAATAAACTTAATTTATTTAAAAATTTCATATTTTTAGAATTTATTTCATTATTATTTCTTTTGACAGATATTTTTTTTTCTTTTATAAAATTTGGGATATTAATTTCTTTACTTAAATCATTTTTAATTGTTTTTTGTTTTATATTATTTTGATTGGTCTCTTTTAATTTTAAAGAATTTCTTTTATCAATAGTCTTTTTATTTAATTTTTGTCCAGTCATATTTACTTTAACTGGTTTTTCAATTAGAATAATTTTTGAAGGATTAATTATTTTTTCACCTTTATTTTTCTGTTTTAAAATCAAATTTTGAACCCTTGATTTTTCTTCTGTTTTAATTCTTACTATATTTTTTTTTTTTAATTCGACTTGATTATTATTTCTATTAAATAAATTAGAGATTTTCCTTTTTTCATAATTTCCATTTTGTTCTGAAATAATTTGTAATTGATTATTATTAGTATTATTATTACTTTCAGAATAATCATTTGTATTTTCATAAATTATTAAATCATCTGATTTAGATTTTGTAAGAAATTTATTATTTCCTTCATTTAAATTTTGTTTTATATTATTATTATTATTATTATTATTATTATTATTATTATTATTATTATTATTATTATTATTATTATTATTATTATTATTATTATTATTATTATTATCATTCTTTGATGAAAGTTGAATTTTATGTATATTCATTTTATTATTTGATTTAAATTTTAAACTTCTAGAAGATAAATTACCTATATTATTTTTTTTGAAATGTAATTTTTTTAACATTTCATCAAATGTTTTTTTTGGATGAAATGAAGAAAAAGAAATAAAATTAGTTAATTTTTGATTAGGAAAATTATTAAATGTTTTATTATCAATAAAAATATTATTTTGAGTTGAAGATGAATAAAGACTTTGATTATTATTAAATGTAAAATTATTATTCGATTCAGATGAATATTTACTTAAAGAATTTTGACTATTTATTCTATCTTTGAATTGAAAACTGTTCTTATCAAAACTTTTTAAATCTAATGAAAAGGTTTTTATTTTAAATGGTTTATTATCCCTTTCTGATTTAGGTTTAAAAATATATGATGTAGTTTCAATTTTTGGAAAATCCTTTGAATTTCTTTTTATATTTCTACTTTTTGAATTATTAAAATTATTAATATTTGAAGAAAAAATATTTGAATCTGATTTATAAGAAGGATTTGATTTTTTTTTTAAAGATAAAAAATTATTTTTTGAACAAAATCCATTATTTTTTTTTAAATTATCTAAATTTGTATATTTTGTTATAAAAATAGAATTCATTTTTTTTGTTTTTTAGTTCAAAATATTTATATAATAAAAATATTATATTAATCCTTAGTTAAACTGTGGTTAAAATACAAAAAAAAATATTAAATTATTTTCCCAAAATATTTATATTAGATAAATATTCATATTATTTTCTACATTAAAAATTAGTAATTTCAAATTGTACACATTCAAAATCCATTTTACAATAATTATTTTCCTCCCTACCTCCAAGAATATAAATTTTTCCATTATTATAAAACATTTCATGTTCAGTTCTAGGATTTAACCAAATAGGAGAATAATTATCTTCAGGTTCATAAATTGGTTTTATCCAATTTAAACTTTCTATATTTAATATCATTAAATCATTAAAAACTCTTTGATTTTTTCCAGTACCTCCTGTAATAACAATAAAATCATAGTCTTCTATAAATATCATTTTACTATTATATCTTGGTTCTGGTGGTATACCATCAATTTTAGGTTTAAATACAATACAAGGTTTTCTAAATACTGATATAATATATAATTTATTACTTATTTCATATTTATCATCTAAACCACCAAAAATATAAATTCCTTCAACTTTTATTCTTTGTTCTCTATGATGAGGTAAACCAGAAGGTAATTTATAAAAAGAAAAAGAATTTGAAGTATAATGAGTAAAATTATGTGCAATAATTGCATTATGATAAGTTAAATATGGTAATTTATCTCCTATATAATCTAAAGATGTAAATATCATTTTATTCAAATTTAAAATATAAGCACTATTTTCAATTTTATTAGTATCTAAATTAATTCCTCCATATATTAACATTGAACTAGTAGCTGCAATACTTATATGTCCTTTTCTTTGTGATATTTTCCCTTTTTTAATCCTAGGATAAGAAAATTTTTTATTATCAATATTAAATACAATTAAATCTTCACTTGTTTTAAAATAATTTTTAGGTATTTCCCCACCAAAAATAACTAAATTATTTCCAATTACAATAGAAGAATGTCCATATCTTGGTACAGGTTCATCATATTTATTATTAACAACTTTAATTTTTTCCCATTTCTTATATATAATATCAAAACACCAAACATCATTATTATATCCTGTTGATAATCCACCGAATAAATAAACTTTATTATCAATTAAATTTAATGTAAATTGACTTAATGCATGTGGTTTATGTGCAATATTTAATAATGATATTAAGGCATTTACATGATGTTTATTTTTATGTGAAATATTTTTATTTCCTGGAGTGTTTGATGCTAATATTCCATTAAATGACATTCTTCTAAATAAATTCATTGGAATTTTACTTACTGTATTTTTTTCTTTTTTTTCTGGTTGTTCTTCTTGTAATGTACTAGATCTTCTTTTTGATATTTTTTTAAAATTTTCTAAATCATCATCATTTTTTAATGATTTAATTTGGATTTTTGGCATTTTTTTTAATAAATATTTTTTTCTTTCAGTTTGACAAATGTCTTTATTATATTTTTCAATTTGGAAATAATTTGTCATTTCATTTATTCTTTGGGTTATTTGTCTATTTGTATTTAATACTTTATTTGCTAAAGTTAAACTATCAAAAAATGGTTTAATAATTCTAAAAGTAGAATCATTATTTTTCTTTTTTGGATGATTGAAATTAATTCTTGGAATATTTATTATTTTATATTTATCAAATAAAAGTTTTTTTTCAGATTGATTATTTTCATAATCATTATAATCAGTTGTTGTTTTATAATAATTTGTTAATTTTTCTTTATCTTCAATTGTTGGACTTAATGATGAACTTATTTTTTTTAATAAATTAACATTTGGAAAATGTTTTAATGAATGAATACCTGCATGTGCGTATTTTTCTATATTTCTTGAATGTTTATTTCTTTTATCATTATTTAAAGATTGAAATAACGGTGAATGAACTAAAAAAATATTTGAAGTAGAATTCATAATATCATTAATATTATTTTGTGTATAAAAATTTTTAGAAAATGTTTTATTGTCCATTAATGAATTCATTAAAAAAAAATTAAAAAAATAAAAAAACATACATTTGAAAATTTAACACTAAAAATAAATAAATAAAATAATTTAAAACCAAAAAATGGATTTTGATAAAGTTGTAGAATGTAAGATATAAAATATAACAAAAAAAATAGCAATTCAAAAAGCAAAAGACATAATAAATAAAAGAGGAGTAGATTCAATTCGTTCATCAGGAAGAGTATTCAGACAATTTAATTCATATGATGGAAGAAATAAAGTAAATAAAGACGACTTTCTTTTTGGTTTAAGAGAATGTGGGATAAATCTTCCTCAAAATGATATAAATATAATTTTAGAATTTTTTGAAAAAGATAAAGATGGAATGATTAATTTTTCTGAATTTTTAAATGCTTTAAGAGGAAAACCAAATGAAAGAAGACAAGCAATAATTGATAAAGCATTTTTAAAATTTGATAAAGAAGGAACTGGATTAATTGATGTTATGGAAATTAGACAAGTTTATAATTGTTCTAAACATCCTAAAGTCGTTTCTGCTGAAATGAGTGAAGAACAAGTTTTTTCTTTGTTTTTAAAAAATTTTAATGATAAAAATAATACTGGGAAAATTGATAGGAAAGAATGGAATGATTATTATGCTGCTGTTAGTTATTCTATTGAAAATGATGATCATTTTGTTATTATGATGAAAACTACTTGGCAATTAGATTAATTGTTTTTTAGTTTTTATGATATTTAAAAGTTTATCATTTTTAATTATATTTTTTTTTTTATTGGGAAATTTTTTTTTATTTTTATTTTTTATTTTTTTTTAATTAATATTTTTTCTATAACCTCTATTCTTATTTTATTTTTTCTTACCTAGTATTTACCCCTAATTTTTTTTAATTAATTCTTATTCTTAATTTAAATTAATGTAAAAATTAGAATAGACTAAATTAAATTAAGGATATTTAATTTACATTAAAAAAAATTTCAATTTATTTTTCTAAAAATTAAAATTAAAATATTAATTAAGATATTTAATAAATTGACTCTATAATTAACATTTTAATATTTTTTTTAAATGAGAAAACTACTTAATAAACCCCCAAATAAAAAAATTCATAAAAAAATATACCATTTATATTAAAATAATTTATTATAATTATTATTCCTATATAATTCAAATTACATTTTTAAAACAAAAAATAATACACATTACATATGCTTTAAAAAATTAATTTGCCCATCACATATGTCAGAATCTAAATAAATTTCGATTTGTTTTGGTTTAATAAGATGATAGTATTCTCCATCAATATTTAAATAAAGATTACTTAAACTTTTTTCCAATTTAATATCATCTTTAAATTTTAATAACCAAGGACCATTACCTTGATATAATCTTTTAGCATTTCCACCAAATACATTTTCCATACCCATTTTAATAGGAGAATCAAAAGTAAAAAATTCTAATTTTTTATCATTATATTTTTGTTCAGTTCTCTCTTTAAAACTTCTTAATTCTTCACCAGATAAATAATTAATAGGAATTTTTTTCCAAATATTTTTAACACCACCAAAATAATGATAAATATTTTGAGCAATAATATTCATAAAATAATTATTAAGTGGTATTTTCTCATATTTAATATTAAATTTAATATCAGTTAAAGAATCTTTTGAATCAAAAGAAGTTTTTTCACTTGTACTTTCAGAAGTACTAATTTTATTATAATAATTTTTTTTATTATAAAATTCATTATCTCCAATATAAAAACCTTCAAATAAATCACAAAAATTTGGTTGTTTTTCAAAAGTAGCAATTCTAATTCCAGCTTCATATGCATAAATTAATTTATTAATATATCGACTACTACTTCTCTTTTGTTCAAAAGAAAAACCACATTTAGCATCAAAACCTAATGAAGAATAATTAATAAAACTTCTAGAAAAATTTTTAATTAAATTCCCATAATTATCTTTTTTTTCTTGTACTTTCCCAGAATTAATTTCTTCAATATAACCATTATCATTCATTTCAACTGATATTTTCCAAATATCAATTTTAATAATTTCAGCATTAATATATGAAAATAATAATTTTTGTAAATTTAAAATATTATTAATACTAATATCATAACCAAAATTTAATGTATTTGAAAGATCATTTCCAGTTCCCATTGGAAGACTTCCAAAAATTATTCTTTGTAAATTACATAAATTTCCTAATTCAGATACAAAACTTAATACTGTTCCATCACCTCCTGCAATTAAAACTCTTATTCTATTTTTTGGAAAATAATTTAAGTAATCTTTTATAAAATTATTACCTTGGGTTAATTCTTCTAATTTAACAACATTAAAAACAACTAATGAAAAGTTTTTTGTGCTGTCAAAATCAGAAGATTTTATTTTTTTTGTATTTTCTTGAGGGAAATTTACAATTTTCAAATTTGTAAATTTTTTATTTCTGTATTTTTCAGATAAATCACATATTTTTACTCCTCTTTGAGAACCGGATTTTGGGTTTACAAATATTACAAGTAGTTGTCCTTCTTCTTCAAAATCGTTTTTGTTTTTTTCTGGAAGAAAATTTTTGTGATTATCGAAATCAAAAAATGAGGTGAATTCATTATAAACGTTTTCCATTCTTATTTATTCAATTTATTTTATCCTATTATGTTTTTATTTATATGATAAAAATAATTATAAATATGAAAAATTTAATGATGTCTTTTAACAAAAAGTATAATTTTTTTATTATTTTAATCTTTTAATTAAATCTTTGAAAATTAATTATGAAAATAATAAAATTAATTAAAATTGGTTTATTTTTTATATTTTCTATTAAATTACAATACAATATTTATGTATTATGATTATTTATTTATATAATATTTATAATTTATTTATTAGACAAATAATAATTTATAACTTCTATTTTCTAACATAAGTAAAATATTACTCTTTTCACCTTAACTTTTACCTAGTTACTTTATATTAGTAGATATTACATGATTGACAACATAATTCATCATCATAAACTATTTCACCATTTGATTTAAAATAATTCAATAATATTTCCTTTTAGATAACTAACAACATCAATTATTTCTACAATATTATCTAATTTATTTTCAATATTATTTTCAGAACTTTTATTTATTTTATCATCTTTCAATATAATATTATCTGCAAAATTTATTTTATCTTTTCCTCCTTTTTTAATTTCTTTACCAAAAATATCTTTTCTTATTTTATTAATATATACATATGTTAATGTAGAAGTACTTTGATTCATTCTTTTTGGAAGTGTAAAATTTTTATTTTAATTATTGATATATTACTATTTTTTTTAGTGTATTTATATAGATGAAATTAATATTTTGGTTTGTTGTTATTTCGCTCATTTTTTTATTAAATCAATTAAACCTTATTTTTACAATATTAACATCAAATTAATATAATAAGAAAAAAAAATAAAAATATATTCTAAAATAAAATAACTTTAATTATCTCCTCCACCACCATTTTCTTCATTACTATCTTTTAAAGAAGGAAACCAACTTAATTCTTTTTTCTCAATAGTTTCCATAACATAAGAATTAATAGCATTAGTTTCTTGAATATCAACAAATCTCAACCCAAGAATATAATCAACATAAGTCCATAAATTATGAACTTTATTAATATGTTCTTCAAATTTTTGACCATTTTTTTCACAAGTACCTTTATCAATACCACAAATAAAGCAAATTTCATTTTTATCTTTTTCAATTTTTTGTTCTTTATTTCTCAATTCAGAAAAAGCTTCAATAATAATACCAAAAATCATTCCTTGTAACATAACAGTTTGACTAATAAAATATATAACTTCATAAACGAATCTTGCAATATAATAAGATTTATTTAAATTATATGATCTAGCATTCATTCTATCAGCAATTCCACCATCAAATCTCATTCCATAATCCATATGAGTTGCAAAACAATATGCTAATGTACCACATTCACTTTCTATATGTGATGGTTCTGTATATGTTCCTCCTATTAAATCATTTAAATAATCAAATCCATCTGGATAATCATGAGGCATTTTTGAATCTATTGCTCTCATGAAATCTTCTTCAAATTTAAAAAATGCTACTGCGGCCAAACATAAATTTATTACTACAGATAAATAAAATACTGCACCTAATTGACTTGTTTTTACTGTCATTGATGTTATTAAATTTCTTAATGTTTGAGATAAATTAAATATAATGAATAATTGTAATATGTATATAAAATATATTTCATAAAATGATGCAAATGCTGATAATATTATATTCCATACAAATGCAAATAATTTATTTTTTTTAATTAATACTATATATGCTGCTTTTATTTTATCTCCTGTTCCTAATATAATTTCCTTATTATCTTCATCATCATCATTTTTATGTTGATATTCTTTTATCATTTTTTGACATTCTGTCATATATAATAAATTAAATTTTGCTATTAACCATAAAATTATGCATAATGCATTAAAACCCAAATTAAAATATCCTAAATCTTGTATTATAAAATTTATATGATTATCACCATATATTGCATCACCTTCTCCTTTTAATACACATAACATTATTAAATTTATTGTTAATGTAATTAAAAATGCAAAAATTTCTAAATAATAAAAATTAATATCATTAATTAATCTCCTTAAACAATTAGCTTTACCACTTTGTTGTCTATATCTGATTTCTTCAAAGAAATTATCACATCTTTCCATAAGTGAAAGTAATTTACTGTATCTATCACTTCTATCAACATTATCAATAAAATCTTCTTTAGAAATTTTAGATAATAAAGGAACAATAGGATTAATAGTAAAAATAACAGAAACAGGTTCATCTTCATCTTCTTTATTAACGAAAATTGTTCTTGTAATTGATTCAAAGAAATTAACACATAAAAATTGTTCATTAAATTTTGCTTCTGCAATAGCAGCATTAGTGTCTTTATTAATTAATTTAATATTTTTATTATAATAAGCTTTTGAAACTTGTTCTTCAGTAAACATATCATATTTAAAATAAAATTCATATACATAAGGATTTTTAAAATTTGTACTTTGACCTAACATTTTAAAATATTGATACATTCTATTTGCTAAAGCAAATTTATCATTTGAACCAAAATCTAAATCATTAAAATATAAATCAGAAAAAAATTTTTTCATTTCTGGAGTAAAACAATAATTTTTTTTAATAACTAAATTTTCATTATTATTATTATTAACTTGATTATCTTCATCTTCATCATCTTCTTCTTTTTTATTTTGCTTTTCAATTTCTTCAATATATAATTTATTCATTGTAGCAATTATAGAATCTAATATTGTTCCTGGTAATAAAGTAGATGAAATTTCAATAATTCCATTTGAAGGAGTTGCACTTTCTTCTAAAAATGCCATTAAGAAATCCATTAAATCTTTTCTAATTACATAATTTAAATCATCATCAAATGAATCATCTATTAATAATTTATTTACTTCTGATAAAAAAATAGCAAAAAGATATTTTTTTTTCTTTTCATTTGTAAAAATTTTTGCTAAATTTTCACTTGAAGTTCCTTGTATTGTTTCAATTAAAAATTCTAAAATTACAAAATAAATATCATAAAAATATTCATCTGGATAATTATCTCTTTTATTCATCCATTGAGACAATAAAATTATTTTACCTAAGACACTTAATAAATATTCAAAAACTGAAGCTTTTCTAGAATATACTGCACCATTCATATTTGTTTCTGTGGAAATTTGAGAACCTGCTGAAATTATTGTTTTTCTTTTATGATATCCATAATCTTCATTATCTTCATTTACATTTTTTTTTCTTTTTAATTTTTTTATTTTTAAATGATTTTTATATCTTACTATAACATCTTTTTCACTTAATTCTGTATTATTAAAAAATAATGTTTGAAAATGAGGATTATGTTCTTCACAAAAATATTTCATAATTTTAATATCCATTATTGAATTAAAATATTCAATTCTATTTTCATAACCATTAAAATTAATTTCTTTTAATATAACATAAATTACACTTGAAGTAAATGAATCAACTAAATTATTAAAATCAAATAAAGGAGTATTTTTTTCATTATTTTCTTCAATTTCTTCAAAAATTGCTTGAATTTCAGTAGTATCATATTGTAATAATTTAAATAAAAACCATAAAACAGTTTGTCTATATTTTTGATGATGAGTTTTATTATAAAATAATATACATTTACATAATAACATTCTATAATTTGTATTATAATGTGCACTTGTTTCAGTTAAAGCTTTAATAAAAGATCCTGTATCAATAACACATTTCATATTATAATAATGAAATATTAATGAAAGTATATCTTGTTCAAATTGAGTTTTATATTTTCCTTGTTTTTTAAATTTTGATATTATATTTTTTTTCTTTTCTTCATCATATATTTGATTCTTTTTTTCAAAGTAATCTTTATATCCTTCTACTTCTGGAAATTCTATAAAATTTTGAGTATGTGATAAAAATATTTCACGTAAATTTGCATAATTTAAAAATTCAAAGTTTTCATCTTTCATTCTTCTTAAATCAAAATTAATTCTTTCTTCTTCATTTTTTGGATTTTTTATTTTATTCTTCTTTTCTTTTTTTAAATACTTTTTATCAAATTCATTTGTTTTTTCTTTTTCTTTATTATCATCATGTATGATAATTTTATCAGGATTAATTAATTCAACAGTTTTATTTTGAGTACTAAAAAAAACGTATTTTTTTTTTTCAACAAAAGAAAAAACTTCAGGTCTAGAATAAATATATTTTTTTAAATCTAAAAAATAATAAATAATTTCATATAAAGAAATACAATTATAACCAGAAGAGTCAAAAATTAAACTAGAAAATTTAGAAAAATAAACAATAACACATTTAACAACAACTTCAATATATTTTTTAATTTTAATTTTATCAGTAGTCATAGTTAAAACACCTTGAAAATTTAATAATTCAAATTTAACAACATTTGCTTCATTTTCAAGTCCAATTAATCCAGTATAATTACCACTTTTAACTAAAAATTCAAAAAATTTATAATATTTTGGATTTTCAATTATTTCATCTTTTTTTTCAGGTTTAAAATCATTTATTAATGCAGAAGCAAAGTAATTTGTATCTTTTGTATCTAATACAGTTTCTAAATAACATTTTCTATAATATTCTAATAATTCTGTTCTTAATGATATATTTATTGTTTTTGCATATAATATTCTTTTTAATTGTTCTTTTCCTGTTATTGTTTCTAAAAATTCTCTTTCTTCTATTATTTTTTTTGATGTACATAATCTTGTTAATATTCTTAAATATTTTTTTATTAATTTTTCAGTTTCTTTTTTAAAACATTGTAATTTATCATTTTCTCTTGATGATGCCATTAAGATAAAATAATTTTTGAAAGTTAAATGATAATTAAATATTATTTTTAAAATTTTCATTACTTTCTTTCTCATTTTTATTTCATCAATAAATTCAACATACTTTACCATTGTTTGAAGAACTTTTAATGCTTCATTTAAAACTTCTTGATTATAACTTTTTAAAATTGATATTTTTAATAAATGACTTAAATTTGTATTATTATTAATAGTTCTTTTAGAGTTACCAATGAAAACTAAGCAAGTATTTATTAGACATAAAGCTTCAACTAATTGTCCTTCATTTAATAATTCAAAATTACTAGTAAAATCACTTTGTAATAAAAAAAATGAATTTTCAGGAGAATTTAAAGTAAAATGATATAAAATTTCCATAATAATTCTAAAAATTGATTGTTTAATAAAAAATTTTTCAGGAGGATTTTTTTTTGATATATGATCATAATATAATATATGAATAAATTTCATCATTGATTGAAGTAAATATGATTTTGTTACTATATATTTATTATTAAAATTATTATTTGTTTTAGGATTATTATCTGTATTTTGTATATTTTCATTATCTGATGCAATTACACCATTTTCATAATTTTCTATTTCTTCATTTATTTGTGAAAGATTATCTATTCCATCTAAAAATTTTGAATTTTCTTCATCATCTTTTTTCTTTGAAAAATTATTTTCATCTTCATTAAAAAATGTATAATTTTTATTAAATTCAGTAATTATATCTTCATATTTTTGAATAAATTTATCAACATTTCCTTGATAATTATATTCTTGGAAAAAATTATAATATGTTTCTTCTAATTCTTCATTAAAATAATGAACTTTTTTAATAAAATCTCTTTCATTAGGAACTAAATTACCTTTAATAATTTTATATAATATTTCTTGATCTTCATCAATTAATCTAACCATACCAGATTGATAAGTTTCTTCTATTTTTAATGGTAATTCAAGTAAAGTATTACAATTATTAATAACATTTCTTAAGCATTTTATATACCTTTGTTTTTGAGGTAAAATTTCTAGTATTTTTGAAACTTGATCTGAAGAATATTCAATTGTTTCATTTTTTGTTTTTTCTCTTTCTTTTTGTAAAGCAATTGTTTCTGAATCAAATCTTTGAGTAAATGTTAAAGCTAATATTACATTTTGAGTAACATTTTTACATATTTCTGTTTTTCCATGGAAAAAATTACATTTTTCAACTTCTCTCTCACCTTTTAATGCACTTATTATTATTTGATCATTATAATAATATGATAAAAATAAAAGTGTTTTAATCATTGGACTTACAACTTTTATTTTTAAAAAATCAATATCAGCATTTTTTTTTTCTTCATCATAAAAAGTTAAAATTTGATCATTTAATTGACATAATTTTGACAATTGTTCATGATTAAATAAAGAATATTTAGCAAATAATTCACATATCTTATATAATTTAGCAAGTATTAAATGAAATATAATAGATTTTTCTTCTGAATTTAATAAACATTCAATTGAATTTAAAATATTATTTAAATAATTCATATTTAAATTATTAACATATTGTGATATTTTAGTATCATTTTCAATATTTGTTATTAAAATATATCTTTGTAAAGGAGATAAAAGTGAAATATCCCTTATTTTAAAATTAGGATAACTTGAAAAATCTTTTGCAACATAAAAATTACAAAATATTGATGTTAAATAATATTTTAATTGCCAAATATTTCTACTTTTAAAATCAAATTTCCTTTCCATTATCTTAAAAAAAATTTTTTCATTTAAAATATTTTTTATAATTTCATTAAAATAACATATAGTACTACATCTAATATGTAATTTACTTATTTCTCCCCCATCAATTCCAACTGTTAAATTTTTAGCTGGTTTTTTATCTTCATTGTCAATTTCATTTCCATCTTCATCA
>Ga0256407_10007298_pt1 | contig 16714 bp, 10 predicted proteins | sample RumenRJG_04DNA_FD_193489 | JGI IMG/M metagenome (GOLD analysis project Ga0256407, IMG submission 193489) | Bovine rumen microbial communities from Lethbridge, Alberta, Canada - RJG_04 | ecosystem: Host-associated > Mammals > Digestive system > Stomach > Rumen | place: Canada: Alberta...
GTTGGTGGCCTCGTCGAAGAACAGGTAAGGGCTGTTCTTGTAGGCGGCGCGGGCGATCAGGATTCGTTGTTTCTGGCCGGTGCTGAGTCCATGGCCGTCTGCTCCGATCTTGGTATTGTATCCGAGTGGAAGAGCCTCGATCCAGTCGCGGATATTGGCGATATCGGCGGCTGTCCTGACTCTTTCCATGTCAGGGACGGTGTCGCAGAGTCCGATGTTCTCGGCAATTGTGTTGGAGAAGATATAACCTTCCTGCATTACGCAGCCGCACATCCTTCTCCAGTCGCTTTCACTGTAGTTCTTCAGCTCCAGACCTCCCAGAGTTACGTTTCCGTCGACCGGGGCGTAGAATCCCAGCATCATCTTGAGCATCGTAGTCTTTCCGCTTCCGGAGGCTCCGACAATCGCCGTGACTTTGTTGTGAGGAATCTTCAGGGATATCCTGTCCAGAACTTTAGGAGAGTGAGGCCCTTCGTACTGGAAGAGTACGTCTTTGAATTCTATGTCGGCATCCTGCGGGATGATATGTATCTTCTCGTTATTTGCAGGCTCTTCGTCTTCTTTGTTGTGGATTTCTCCAAGTCGTTCCATGGAGATGCCGGCGTCCTGAGACTCGCGGACAAAGGAGATGAACTGACCGACCGGAGCATTGAGCTGACCGATTATATACTGCAGCGCGGTCATCATACCGAGGGTCATGTCTCCGTCGATTACGGCTTTCGCGGCAAGGAAAGATATAAGGATATTCTTTGTCTGGTCGATGAACGTGCCTCCGACCTGCTGGGTCTGCGAGAGGGTGAGACCTTTGATGCTGATCTTGAAAAGCTTGGCCTGGATGCGTTCCCATTCCCAGCGTTTCTGCTTCTCGCAGTTGTTCAGCTTGATGTCCTGCATTCCGCCGATCAGCTGGACTATGTTGCTCTGATTATTTGCGGCTTCCTGGAACCGCATGTAGTCGAGTTTCCTTCGCCAGCGGAGGAAAAGCAGGATCCAGCCGATATAGAGCAGGGACCCGACGAGGAAGATAGCGAGGATTCCCAGGTTGTATCCTCCCAGGATTGCTCCATAGACTATCAGCAGTACTACCGCCATGACTATGCTTATGAGGGAGTTTGTGAGGAAGTCCTGGATTCTGGTATGGTCCTGGATTCGCTGCATTATGTCTCCGGTCATCTTCGAGTCGAAGAATGCGATCGGGAGTCTCATGAGCTTGGCCAGGAAGTTGGAGATCAGGGAGATGCTGACCCTTGCGGTCATGTGGAGCATCAGCCAGCTTCGGATAAGGTCGTTGGCGAGCTGGCCCAGCACTATCATGAGCTGGGCGAAGAGCATAGTTTTGACAAATCCCAGCCTGCCCAGCGTCACACCTTGATCGACGATGGACTGGGTGATGAAAGGAAGGATCAGGCTCAACAAACTCGCTACAATCATAGCGAGGAAAATCTGTATGATGCTTTGTTTATGCGGCTTGAGATATTTTATCAGGTGGCGGAGATTGAATTTTTCCGTCCCTTTTTCTTCAGCTTCGTTGTGCTCATAAAAAGCCGGAGTCGGTTCAAGCAGTAGCGCTATGCCTTTATCATCTTCTCCATTTTCACCTTTTATGGCAAGCCAGGATTTGAGAAACTTCTTTTCAGGATATTTCAGCAGACCTTCGGCCGGATCGGATACATATACGTACCACTCGGATCCGTGTTTCTTTATCTCATAGACGACGATGAAGTGGTTCTGGTTCCAGTGCACGATGCAAGGAAGCGGAGCCTCGTCGCGGAGCTGTTCCCACGATATCTTCACTCCGGTAGAATGCATGCCGATTGACTCGGCCGCGTCACTCAGAGACAGCAGCGAAACACCTGTCCTTGATTTGTAGCATAGTTTGCGGAGGTTTTCCATCGGAAACTGTTTTCCGTGGGAAGCCGCTACAATATTAAGACAGGTAGGACCGCAGTCCATCTCGTCCATCTGGTGAAAAAACGGGAAAGCCATCTATGGTATTATGTTATTGTACAAATATAGTAAATTATACTATTTTACACGGCCTTTTCTTCTTTATCTTTCTTTGCCGTAGCCATGATCAGATAGCTCAGCTTGAGGTAGAAAGCGTTCTCGGCTTTGGTAAGGTGGCACTCGTCCTCCGGAAGCGGATCCGTATTCTTGCGGCCGGCATGGATGAGCTGGGCCATGCAGCCTCCGTTGCAGAGATTTCTTACCCAGCAGTCAGGACATTTTTCGCGATTATTCATCGGAGTCGGGGTGAAATCATTCCATTTTTCGGTAAGTGGAGTCTCGTTGTAGATGTTTCCGATGATCCTGTCCTTATTGTTCATGAAGTGGGCGCAGGAGAAGATATCGCCTTTTGAGGTGATCGTGAATGTCGTCCTGCCGGCTGCGCAGCTCAGATTCCTCTTGACCCTGTAACGCAGGATGTTCATTATTTCGGAGCACCTCTTGTTATAGATCATTTCGTGGTTGCGCACCTTCTTCGCGTAGTAGAGGTAGAGATCCTCCATCTGTTTCTCTATGCTGGACATGGTATTCTCGTCGTAGTCGGCATAGTGGTGGCTGGTGTTCTCTGAAGAGAAGGCAAAAATGATGGAGAAAGGCACCTTCATTTCCTCGAAGAACTGGAAAGTCTGGCAGATGTATGGGTTGATGTTGAGGAGAGTGGCACGGAGTTCTATAGGAACTTTTGCCTCCTGAAACTTCTTTATGTTCTTAAGGACATCGTTGATGCTCTTTGTGCCGTCTTTGTAGTGTCTTACGTTGAATTCGTTGTCCGGTCCGTCTATGCTGACGAGGACGGCGACTTTGTTGTCTTTGAAGAACTGGATTATCTCATCATTGACGAGGGTGCCGTTCGTGGTGATCGAGTAGCCGATAGGTTCGTCTTTGTACTTTTCGTTGACGTATTTTACGGTATGTTTCATCAGGTCGAAACGGAGCAGCGGTTCTCCGCCGAAGAAAGTGATGGATACCGGCATTTTGTTGCGGTGCGCTACTATGAAATCGATTGTGTCTTCAATTTTTTTCTCGTTGAAGGAACCGAAGTGGAAACCGCCGTCTGTCTGCGCGAAACAGTAAGGACATGCAAGATTGCAGCTTGCTGCGATAGGAAGCACGATCTGGCTATAAGCGATAGTGTCCTTCTCCAGTCTTGAATACTTCGAGCGCGGGCCGCTGGCGATTGTCTCGTTGACGAAATTCAGGATTTCTTCGTATTTCTCTGATGAGTATTTCTTCCTGGTAGCCCGTTTACCGTTGGCCGAGAGATACTCAAGAAATTCTACGAGATCTTTATCATCTTCTCTATCAAGCGGGTACATCTGCATCGTAGCCGCATGGTAGAATAATACTATCGAAGTATCGGTGTTTATAAGGTGGATGTCTTTTGTGCGCAGCATATATGGTTTCCTTTATTAATTTGTTGTCATAAAGTCCGCGGACCCGTTTTGGACTGATCCGCGGACTGGTCAGGTGACCCGTTACTATTTCAAAATGTCGTCGAATGGATCGGAAGGCTTGAGGAACTCAAACTTTTTGCAGCGAGGTCCCGGGAAGTAGTCAGCATAACAAAGAATGACGTCGATAGTCTTACAAGGCTCGATCATTGCTCCACCTTTGATTGCCTTTGCTTCGGCGGAGTTGATAAGATTCATTTTCATAATATGGTCGTTTTAAAGATTATCGTAAAATATCCTTCAGGATGTCTTCGATTGGATTTCCTTCAGGGAAGAAGTTGTAGACGCAGGTCTTTCCGTACTCTTTCATTCCGCAAGCAGGAACACCCGGGACTTTGATACCTCCGCGGACTTCCTTTGCTTCCGCAGAATTGAGAAGATTCATTTTCATTTTTTTCATGACTAAATGATTTATTTGTTATGCCTACTTTTTTACGGATTTCGGCTTTTCCGTCTAGGGGATAAAAGCAGGTGGTTATTCATTCCAAGTGTTGTAACAAAGATAGTATAAAACGTTCTTGTTTCATCCTTTTCGGCCCCGGAAAAACCTAACGCGCCGGATTATATAAAGTGCTGAAATACAATATAAAAACGTACTTCTGGAAAACTGCGACCTAACGATGATTGCGGGTGGTTTTATAAGTGATTGATTATCAGTACAATACGTAGGCGGGATATTTTCAGGCTCTTTAAAGTGTTGAGACATAACAATTTCGATCTTTTGCCATACTTTAATCGCAAGCCACCGCCCGACAGTCTCAGCTGCCAAGTTTATACGTCAGGAATCAGGACCGAGCGCAGCAGATCCGGATTCTTCAGGCGCAGATACTCATATCCTACACCAGGAAGATTGGTCATGAAACTCATGTTCCAGAAAGGTGCTCCCATAGTATATTTGCCTGCAGCGTATCTTGATTCCAGGAGGCCGGTTATTTTCCTGAGATATTCTTCGATTGCCGGGTCCTTCTGGTAAAGGTAGTAGTTGAACAGAAGCTCGAGATTCCCGAAACTTCCGTAAGATAACTCAAAATTGTCGGTGAATCCGTCTCTGAGTACTGTATGGATGGCTGTCTCCAGCTCGGGTCTGACATCCGTAATTCCCTTCTTTACCATCTCCAGACGAACCAGGCCTATTCCGCCGGCACCATGGGACCATGCCGTAGAGTAATAATTGTCCCCATGTTTCTTTCTGATATAATCTCGCATGTCTTTCCAGTTGCCTTGCCCGGGATTGAAGAGAGAATTCTCGTAAGTGAGTATCCTTTTCAATGTTTCCCTATACTCGGCTTTTTCCGGGAAAAGGCCGCACAATCCCAGAAATGCCAGCGCGAATCCGGAAGATCCATGTGCAAGACCGGAAAGCGGGACTTTGCTGACTATTTTCCATCCGATACCTTCCCCGAATTCTCTTGCATTGTCAATCAGATGTTTTGCAGCAACCTCGGCCAGCTCCTTTGCATTGCCGTCCGGATTGTATCTCAGATAATTGCATATCGATACTATAAACCCGGCGGAGCCTTTGAGCAGTGTATAATTGGTATCCCGTCTTATTCTCAAACGGAAATCGTAACTGCTCAATATCTTTTTATTTGCATCCAGATATTTTCTGTCCCCGAGGATCTCATACATTTTCGTATTCAGGAATATTATGCTTCCCCATCCGGCATATAGCCCCAGAGGCATCATGCTCCCGTGGGCCTTCTCCATCAGGTCATTCAGGTAAGCATACGCCTTCTTGCCTATAGTTATGGCCTCTTCGCTGTCGTATATCTTGCCATAGGCGCAGAGGAAAATGATTGTTCCGGGCATTCCCATGAACAGGTCGAATGATGCTTCTGTAAGATAGTATGTGGACCTTTCCAGGGAGGAAGGCTGAAAGTTCAGCCAATAGGCATATCTGTCGGTTACGTGGATGTTTTTCAGGATGAAGTCATAGGCGCCTTTGGCGATATCTTCTTCTTGCGGAGCTTCAGGGATATGTACTTCTCTGATACTGGACGGAAATACTGAAGCGGCGCGAAGTATCCATGACTGCCGCTCAAGGTCTTCTTCTGACATCTCGTTCAGGTTCTCCAATACTGCGTCTTTTCCTGTGGTCTCGAAGAAATCTTTTATCCTGTCGTATGTGGAGAACCACAGATCCCGGGATCCTGTCTTAGTCGTAAACAGCGGCATGTCGCAATTCATCAGACTCTTGAGTTCATGCTTATAGATTCTCCCAAGAATCCTGTAATCCACGATATCCTCTTGTAACAGCGACTCTATATATTCCCTTGTCCCGGAGATGCTTTTCATCAGTTGTGCTTTGTAAGTCTGATTCCTGATTCCGGCGTATAATCTGGTATTGCGGAAAATGATTCGGACTGTATCGTTCCTGAAGGATTTACTTACGATACGGATGAATTCTTCTTTCTCTGATAGAACCAGCCTGTAAGCATCGCGGAATCCGTCGCAAATCTGCTCCGGATAGTCTTCCAGAAGCTTTTTCTCTCCGTTGAGTGTCGGAATATTCCTTCCTTCTTCAATCAGGCCCGTGTGTCCGACAGCTTTTATCTGGCCGTCTTTATCATATTTATATTCAATGCTTTCATGAGGGCTCTCCACGGAAGATGTGTCTGCCAATCCCGCCATGGAAATTTTCTTATCGCTTCCGGGGATGAAGTCTGTCGGGATGAGACCGCTGCGCAATATATTCCTGAACAGTTTCTGATTTGACTCCATGCCTTCAATCGGCATCGGCGGAACGAATATAGACTCCAGGTCAATGATTCTGGGGTACTCTCCATTGGCGATGAGATTTTCGTAATGGACGTCCGAACCGTTCAGAATAAAGGAAAGGAAAAGCACAATCCCTGAACGGTAGTAAAAACGGCGGACTTCTTCTTCTGACCTGCAAGGAATATATCTGATTTCTTCTTCCCAGGAGTAACCCTTTCCGGTCAGTATTCTTACAGGCTTATATTCCAGTCCCAGCTTGTGGCTTATAATTTCTTCAAGCTCATAGAAATGCTTGTCTGCAGACAGTTCCCTGGGCTTGAAAAATATGCTTTGGCCGCCCTTGCAGCATATTCTGGCGACGGTCCTTCCTCCCCGGTGCCTGTCGCCCAGTCCTAATTCTATCGACTCCGGTTCTTCTGGGACGGATATGCCGAAAGTCTCCGAGATAGTATCCCTGTCCTGTCGCAGAGCCCTCAGGATTTCAGCGATTTGTCTGATCGTGCTTCTCTGGAGTTTCTTCTTTTTGCTGCGATATGCGGGATATTGCGAGTCCATGAAATGGATACCCGCAGAAAATGTTTCGGGTGAGAGCTCTGCTCCCGATGAAATTATCCCGGAACATATAATGGGGGTGATATTGGAGATCAGTCTGTGGTATTCATCAAGGACTCCGCTCCCAAGAGCGAGTTTTGTAATACGCAGAATATCTGCATCCGGATATTTATTCATATATCCGGAAACAAGTTCCTTCATGAACCTGATGTCAAGTTCATGAAGGAAGGCGGAATTTACTTTTGTTCCGTCAGGAATCATTAATGTAAAATTATTTGAATAAAGTCCCAGGCGTCCGGTTTACGTTCATGACATGAGACACGGTCAGCTCTGCATTCCGCGCTGATCGTTCCGAATACTCCGGGGTTTATCCCCTGACCTCCGTTGAGGATCGACATTGCTTCTGAATCAAGATTAACCGGATTCTCAGCAATCATTTTACTTTCGGCCATCTTTATGGCCTTTTCAAGATTTTTACTCATGATTATTGATTTTAGTTTTGATTTCGTACCTCACATCGAGGTACTTGTGTAACATAGAAAGTCTTTTGACAGGCGTACATGTATCATTGTGCTCGTTATAGGTCTTATTCCTATATTGTGCATGAGGACAGCCTCCTCCACACAACCATAATATCTTGCACTTCTGACATGAAGGATTGTATGCCGTCAGTCTGGCGTTGCGATACCTGGAAACCAACTCAGGGTTGATTTCCCCTGTCACAATGTTGCCGGAGGATTCCTTCAGGTTGCCGACATCATTGAGACATACGTAAGTCTCTCCGTCCGGGCCGATTATGACAGATCCTTCGCATTCGGCCATACATGGTCTCATTCCCCGCATCACCGAATCGAAATCGATCACATCTATTCCGTATTTATAGTAAAGGTCAATCATGTAATCCAGAACGTCTTCGTCTCCGGAAAAGCAGTCCACGGCGCTGCTGCACGTACTATATTGCTTGATAGGGGCGAAATATACATGAAGATGCGGGAATTGTTCCCTGAACGTCAGGTATAGATCAGCGCAGTTGTCTTTATTGATCAGGTCGACGTTGATTCTGAGATGTACTATGAAATCCGGATGTTCTATAACATATTTCTCAAGCATCTCGCTTTTTGACATGAGCTGGTCGAAAGTTCCCTTGCCATTCCGGTATGCTCTTTTGGCGTCGTGGCTTTCTTTCGGTCCGTCAAATGTAATCTGTATCTGTTTTACGTTGAGATCTTCAAAGACAGCAAGTTTCTCTTCCGTCAGAAGAGTACCGTTAGTCGTTATATCTGTATAGAACGGGATACCGGTATCCTTGACATAATTCGTTATTTCTTTTATTGTATCAAAAGCGAGAAGCGGTTCACCTCCAAACCATAAAAGACTGATATGTCTGGTGTCTGTCTTTACACAGGTCTTATCAATATAATCCTTTACAGCATCGACAACTTTCTTACTCATGTATTTCTTCTTTTTGTCCACGCCTTCAAAGCAGTATGGACAGGTAAGATTACAATCGATGGTCGGAACTATCGTTATTGTTTTATACAGGGTCTGGGTCCGGGACCGTAGTGCCCGATAATAAAGAATATCTTCATTATCCTCATCTTTCTCGGCAATTATTCCATTGTCAAGAAGATATGTCTTAAGATCCGGATCCGAGCTGAAATCGTAATTGTCTGGCGATTTATTGATTACATGAACCATTTCATAGACTTCATCGTCGTTCAAATCCAGAAAAACTCCTGTAAGATAGTTGAACAGTAGCCGGCCGTGTTTGCGTGATTTGTATTCGTAGTTATATTTTGACCAGATCATATTCAGTCTTGAATGAGTTACCTTTAAATCAGATTCTAGATGAATCTGCGTTTGTTGCAGAAACAATAATCATTTATCATGAATTGGTCAAGACCAAAACAATGATGTGATTTGTCTTTCTTTCCTCCATAAATATCGGACATCTGTGAGATACCGAGTCTTGCTTCGCGAAGGTCATTGATGGAGTTCTCAATGGTTTTGATTTTTTTCATAATTGAAATTTATTTTTTGGTTGTACCTACTCTTTTATGGATTTTCGGCTTTCTCCATTCTTATCGTATATATTTCAGTGGAATCAGCAGTGACGATAAGCAAATTTAGGATATTACAAGTTTGTTTCCGCTTTTTCGAGGGAAATAATCCTAATGCTTGCTTTGGCTTAACTTGCTGAAATGTAGTCTGTTAGGCTGTTTCAATAATCGTTCATCCTAACTGATAGATGTAAGTGGTTGTCTTTCAGTGGTTTACGGTTTAGTTTTTTATGAATTGTAGGCCTAATTTATTATCAATCAGTATGTTGTCTTTCGATTTTTGGTAAACTTTTTTCAGGATGACACAAGTGGTTGTGCTGCTGTAAAATGCATCTTGCTGATATTCAGGTACATACAAATTTAGAGATGTGCCAAGGTACATCTCTAAATTTGTAAAGCGCTATCTTCCAGGTGTTTACATTTCACGCCGGAAAATGGCACGGTGGGATGAAAAAATAAAGATCCCGAGAATACTCTCGGGATCTTGTTTGCGTTTCCCTTTATGGTGATTGGCAGATGTCTGCCATAGGGATTATTCAGTAGGGTAACCAGGGTTCTGGTAAGCCTTCTTGGCATCCTCGTCCATTACGAGACCGTTGATCTGCTTCTGAGGGATTGGGCAGAGATACATGTAGTTCTCGATGGTACGTGTGTGCTCAGTAGGTGCCTCATAGTTGTCACCGATGGTGTACTTGCCTGCGCGCTCAGCCCAAGTCTGGGTACGGGTAAGGTCGAACCAGCGTATACCGTCAGCAAAGTACTCGCGCATCCTCTCGTCGAGAATGTAGTCGATGGTGATTGCGGAAGGCATCTCAGCTACGAGAGCGTCGCCATAGTCAGCTTCGACGGCTGCCTCCTCGGCATTGCTGTAATTCCACTTGCCTGCGCGTTTTACGATAACTGAGAGAAGATCCTTTGCGCTCTTAGCTCCGGATGCGCCCTTGACTGCAGCCTCGGCTGCGATGAAGTAGAGCTCGGAGAACTTGAGGATATTGAAAGGACGGGTGCTTGCGCCGTTAGGTGAACCGAGACCGGTACCGTCGTTGTCAGTACGGTATGGACCATGCTTCCAGATAGCAGGGTAGCAGCGGCGATTAACCATATGGATATCGTAAACGAAGTCAGCACGGCCTGGAAGAACGCCGGCACCAACATTGGCGTTAGTGTCTGCGTAGCTAATTGAAGCGTCGTTTTCCTCATTGAAGAGGAAGCTGAGGACAGCTCCGTTCTGGGCAATGTGCATGTCGTTTGCTCCAACGCAGTATTCTGCCTGGCTGTCGCCTCTTTGCCAGTTGCCGTGGAATACGGTTGTGAAGGTGCCGTCGCGACGTGAATCCCTGTCATCAGTGAACTTGCTGAGAGCCTCGACAGTTGGAGCCATACGGGTCCAAGGACGACCGAGTGCCTGGACTGCTTCTCGCTGTACAGGGCTGATAACTTTACCTGTGGCGTCTGCAAGCTTCATGTCACCAGGGTAGTTCCAGATGACCATCCAGCCAACGAAGTTCTCAGGAGCGTTACCATTTGACCAGCCGAAGCTAGACTCGTTGTACTGCTCGCTGATGTTGTTATGGTCGGCATAGAGCACGATCTCGCTGTTGCGGTCGTTAGGGCCGAGGCTGACATCGCGGAATGTAGGCTGGAGAGCGAATGGACCAGGATCGTTGATTGCTGCAAGAGCGGTGTCGTATGCTTTCTGGAAGTAAGAAGAAGCTTCAGAAGCGTTGCGGCTGCAATCAGGATATGTAGGGATACCCTTAGGATTCTCGAGCCACCATGCGTATGTAAGGTAAGCCTGGGCCAGAACGAGCCTTGCGGCTGTCTTGGTAGCGGTACCTGTCATACGGCCCGTAGCAGGAAGGTCTTTCTCAGCGTCGACAAGGTCGGCGAAGATAGCCTCGTAAACCTCAGGAACAGTGTTACGTACAGACACGCGCGAAGGAGTGCTGTTGAACTTGAGTTCACCAGCACCGAGATCGAGCGGAACTCCACCGAAGGTCTTCACGAGCTGGAAGTAGTAGAAAGCCCTGAAGAACTTGGCCTCGGCGATGTACTGGGCGTCAAGTCCGGCTTCGGTTGCATTCTCGATGATACCACTGGCGGTATTGATGGTGCCGAAAGCCATGTTCCAAAGCACGTCGGAACGGTGTGAGGATGGAGTGAGGGAGCCTACGCCTGAAAGGTCGGCATCCTTGAAGTTGTTGTCAGCCTGCCAGCCGTATGTATATTCATCGGTACCGGTCTCGAGACTGTTGAAATAGTACGCCTGGCCATACGCAAGACGGAGACTTCTGTAGAGGGAAGTAAGTCCTCCCTGGACACCGGCCTCGGTCTTGAAGAATCCCGGCTCGTAGAATGTGCGTGGCTGTTCGTCAAGCACCTTGTTGCAAGCGCAAGCAAGGGTAAGCATTGCCGCAGCTAAGGCGATATTCAATATCTTTTTCATGATTTTCCTGATTAGAATGTTATGTTAAGACCGAAGAGATAGTTGCGGGTGTTCGGAGTGTTGTAACCAACTATCTTGTTCTTGCTGAGGAGACCATTGTGAGTAGCAGTGGTCTTGTTGCCAGTGATGTCATCGCCGGTAGAGTTAGTCTCCGGATCAAGACCTCCGTCCCTTGTGAATGGAGAGAAGAGAACGAACGGGTTCTGTACGGAAGCGTACACGCGGAGGCTGTGGACGCCAAGCTTCTTGATAGCCTTGATCTTTCCGAGGTTGTAGCCGAGGGTGATGTTGCGGATCTTGAGGTAAGATGCGTCGAAGTAACCGAGGGTAGAACCATAGAGAGGGTTATCGTTGCTGTTGATTCCGCCTGGGCGAGGATATCTTGCGTCGGTGTTTTTATCAGTCCAGTAATCGACATTGATCTGGCCGCGGCGACCGGTAAGCATGTTCAGGTAACCGTTTGCAGAGTGGATGGCTGAAATGAGGATACCTCCACGCTGGAATGAACCGATGACTGAGAAGTCGAAGTCCTTGTAGTAAACGGTGGTGTTGAAGCCGCCCATGAAGTCTGCTTCCATGCTTATAGGCTGCATGTCAAGCGAAGAAATTGGACGCAGAGGCATTTCATTTTCATCTCTTTCACCAAAATATTTAACTCTGATGTCACCAGGAGCAGCACCTGGCTGGAGGAGAGCTATGAGATCCTCATCGCCTTTCTGCCAGAGACCGTCGTAGATATAGTCGTATGCGCAGTTGATAGGCTTGCCGATGAACCATCTGTTGTCGATATCGTCATCGTCGTTTGAAGATACGAGGGAGGTAAGCTTATTCCTGTTGAGGTAGAAGTTTATGCCGGCATCCCACTTCCAGTCGCCCTTCTCGAGTATGGTTCCGTTGAGAGAGAGCTCGAAACCCTTGTTCTCAGTTGAACCGATGTTGGCCGTGGTCTTCTCGACACCAGCGGTTGCAGGAAGCTTGAGACCGAGGAGGATGTCGCTGGTCTTCTGGGTGTAGTACTCAGCGGTACCGCGGAGTCTTCCTCCGAAGAGGGCGAAGTCGATACCGTAGTTCCAGGTCTTGGAGTACTCCCAGCCGAGTTCATCGTTAGGAAGGGCATCTACGCTGTAACCCACTGCGAGAGCGTCGGCGAAGTTGTAGTATTTGGTACCGAGAGAACCGAGGGTTGCGTATGGGTCGATAGCCTGGTTAGAGGTCTCGCCATAGCCGACACGGAGCTTGAGTTCGTCGAGCCAGCCCTTTGTTCCTTCCATGAATTTCTCCTTGTGGAGGTTCCAACCTGCTGAAATTGCAGGATATGTATGCCACTGATGACCCTTTGCAAGGCGTGAAGAAGCGTCAGAACGTACGGCGGCAGAAATCATGTATTTGTCATCGTATGTGTACATTACACGACCCATCCAGGAGATAAGTCCGCTCTGCCAGTATTTGAAGTCGTTTGCATCAAGCTTGATGTCCTCTACGGCTGCTCTTGCGAGGTTGTAGTAAAGGAACTGCTCGTTAGGGATGTTCTTAGCGGACATCTTGTCGGCGGTATAGGTTGTCTGCTCGGCTGAGTAGAGACCTACTACGTTGAGGTGATGCTTCTGTGCGAAAGTACGGTCGTAAGTAACGAGATTCTCGACTGTCCAGTTCTTGGTCTCGTCGTGACTTATGCTTGCGGAGTTAGGCTCAGAAGGGTTTACGGCGTTGACGCCGGTACCGGTGAAGGTGCCCCTCTTGTTGTTGCGGTAGTTGAAGCTTGCGCTGATCTTGTAAGAGAGACCCTCGATCCAAGGAGCCCTTACCTCTGCATAGCCGCTGTTGTATGTACCGAGTCCGAATGACTCGTCGATGTATCTCTCACCAAGTTCCTCGAGGGATTCTCTGGTGTAGATATATACATCGTCTGAAGGCATTCTTACAACCCTCTTGCGAATCTTGTTCCCTTTCTCATCACGTATGTATTGATGCTTTTTTGTATCTCTCTCATAAGGAGATGTCATAGGGGTCATCTCGAGGATGTTGTAGAGACCAATCTGGCTACCGTGCTTGCGATTGTAGTTGGTATTGGTGGCGAAGCCTACGGTGAGGTACTTGCCGACGTTCTGGTCGATACTTGCATGGACGCCGATACGGTCGAAATCCTGGGTAGGAACCACGGCCTCATCCTTCAGGTAGTTGACGCCGAAGTTGTAGTTGCCGTTGGTAGTACCGCCGCTGACGCTGAGTTCGTGGTTCTGAACGAGACCGGTGCGGTAGAAGAGGTCCTGCCAGTCTGTGTCGATAGTCTCGTCTTCGTCAGAAGAAAAAGTAGTGTAAATACCTGCTGCCTGACGCATCTTCACGTACTGCTCAGTGTTCATCATAGGGAATTTCTTGGCAACCTTTGCTCCTATATATGTATTATAGGAAATCTGAGGCTTGCTGCCCTTGACACCCTTATAAGTAGAGATGAGGATGACACCGTTGGCACCTCTTGAACCGTAGATAGCGGTAGAAGCGGCATCCTTAAGGATGTCCATGCTCTTGATGTTGCTTGGGCTGATTTCGTTGAGGTTACCCATGAACGGAATACCGTCGAGCACGATGAGAGGGTCGTTCGATGCGGAGAGAGATCTCTCACCACGGATACGGATCTGCATGCTCTCGCCCGGTTTTGAAGAGGTCTGAGACATATCGATACCAGCGACACGGCCTGAGAGGGCGTAGCTGATGTCATTTGCAGGTACTGCGCGGAGTTCGTTTCCGCCCATGGATGCGATAGATCCAGTCACGTCGGATTTGCGTGCGGAACCATAACCGATGACCACAGTGCCTTCGAGGGCTTCAGAATCGAATCTAAGAGTTACATTGTGGGTGCTTACACCGGCTACAGGAACTTCTTCAGTAACATAGCCGACGAAAGATACTACAAGTACGGCGTTGGCAGGAGCGTTGATGACGTACTCGCCATCAAGACCCGTGCTCGCACCCGTTGTCGTCCCCTTGATCATAACGTAGGCGCCTGGAATAGGCTCTCCGTTAGTCTCAGTGACAACACCTTTCACGGTGAGGTTCTGGGCAAATGCTACCAGAGGCAGCACCAGGCCCAACAGCACTAGTCCTAAGGACTTCATGGAATTGTGTTTCATAAGTTTTTTGTGTTAATTATAATGACTTGTGTTGGAATTATTTTTTCCGTTACAAAATTCCGCAATTTTCCATCGAATTCTTGTCCTTATTGATACAAAGACTTTTACAATAGCAACATATATTTCGAATCTGATACAAAATCCATTAATTTTGAAACATTTGTATCGTTTCAGCCCGTGAACGTGCACGAAAATCGTCATATAAACGCATCGAGACAATGCCGTCACGAAGCATTGTCTCGAAAAACACGGTTTCCGCTACTGCGGAACGAAAAATTATCTAATTCTCATAAAGGGATTTGAACCAGGCCTTTGCGTCCTCCCAGCGATAGTAAGGACCCTGGTAGGCCGGAACGTTCTCCAGCAAAGTCTCCTGCTCGTTGTAGAGAAGTTTCATAAGCACTGTCCCATTGGCGTCTTTATAGAATACGAACTGGACGTTCGTGGCCATAGGGATACGCTCGAATGCATACCAGCCGTTCTTGGCGGCCTCATAGCACTTGTAAGCCTTACCGTCTTTGGTATCTATCCCGAGAAGGGCAAACAGCGGAAGAACTCCTGTGTCGTGCCCGAAACGCAGGTCGGCGGCGCGGCTGCTGCCAGACTTGACGGCTTCGTCAGCTTTCTCCACGAAATCCTTCAGAAGCGGCTTGATTCTGTTCTTCACGTTTTCTCCATTCTCGACCGAGCCGGCCCACATAAGATATATGTTATCGTTTCCCCTGGCCCAGAGACTCTCAAGCTCCTCCGGAGTAAAATATTTTCTGAAAATCTCTACGCCGAGATAGTCGACATCCTGGCAAAGCTGGCCTGTGCTATATACAGAACGGACGAAAGGCTCCGTATGCTCTATTACGGACTTGACCTTAAGCGTATCGGTAAACAGCTGGGCCATGAATCTGCCATAGTTGTATCGTTTGTAGTCAGCACCGTCCCAGAGACCTTTGATGCGCGGATAAGGCATAGGCGGGGCGATATAGGACATAAATTTCTCTCCCGTGGTGAAGCTGATGTCTACATCCGGCATCTGCTCCTTGAGACTCATCGTGAAGTTGGCCATGCTGATTATGCAGCGCTGACCTGTGCTGGACAATGCGGCGACCTCGCGACGGGCCGGATTCTGGAATACGGCCGGGAACCTTCCGGCCATCCTCGCAGCAATTGTCCTGTGCTCTCTGGCTCCCCGCGGAGACAGCATGCCGACCATGCCTTCGTGGGTCTCGGTGACAGCTACGACGTCGGCATAAAGCTGGCGGCCGAGATCTGTAAGGAGACCGAGAGAATCGGCGGCCCTGAAACCTGCTATGGCATTCCTTGAGAATGAGGTGTTCAATTCGTAGCGCGAGCCGTGACGGCCGTAATGGGAAATGTAGAACGGAACGAATCCTTCCGGCGCCGGAGTATCCGTAACCTCGACGAATTCATAAGAGTGCATGTTATTCGCCGCCCTGTCCGGATTTTCGGCGATAAGACTTAGGGCATCCTGTGCCTGTGCACCAAGGATTCCGATAAAAATGAATAGGGTAGAGAAAATCTTTTTCATAATCACAAATATATCCTTTTTTAACGTATCTTTGTAAGGGTATATATGCCCCGTTTGTTATTATTGTTAACCTGATTTGTTTATTATGGTCGATTTGGCTATCATAGGTGGCGGCCCCGGAGGTTATGTCGCAGCTGAAAGAGCCGGCAATGCCGGACTGAACGTAATCCTCTTTGAAAAGAAATCCCTCGGCGGAGTATGTCTCAACGAAGGTTGCATCCCTACGAAAACTCTGTTATACAGTGCTAAACTCTATAATTATGCCCTGACAGGAGACCACTATGGAATATCTGTCGAGAATCCTTCCTTCAGTTATGAAGCGATAGCTAAAAGGAAAGACAAAGTCGTCAAGAAGCTTGTCGGTGCGGTCAAGGCTGCCATGAAAGCGAGCAACGTCGAAGTGATAGCTGAAGACGCCGCGATCGACGGCCGTATAGATGGAGGCTTCCGCATCAAAGCGGGCGAGAATACATATGAAAGCCGCAATCTGCTTATCTGCAGCGGGTCCGAGGCCTTCGTACCTCCGTTCCCTGGCCTTGCTGAAGCAGGGGAGACCGTGGTCACCAATCGCGAGATACTTGCGCTCCAGGAGGCTCCGAAAGAACTTGTGATAATAGGAGGAGGGGTCATCGGAATGGAATTCGCTGCCCTATACAACGCTCTCGGCTCCAAAGTGACCGTAATAGAGATGCTCCCTAAGATACTGGGCCCTCTCGACTCAGAAATCAGCGCCATGCTCCAGAAGATCTACGCCAAACGGGGAGTAGAATTCCATCTTGAAAGCAAAGTGACGGCAATTGACGGCA
>Ga0256407_10007302_pt1 | contig 16709 bp, 18 predicted proteins | sample RumenRJG_04DNA_FD_193489 | JGI IMG/M metagenome (GOLD analysis project Ga0256407, IMG submission 193489) | Bovine rumen microbial communities from Lethbridge, Alberta, Canada - RJG_04 | ecosystem: Host-associated > Mammals > Digestive system > Stomach > Rumen | place: Canada: Alberta...
TACATTTATAAAAGTATAACTATATATATGATTCAGGCACGCGGAGCTGGGGCGGGCGCCAAGAGGGGCGGGCTTCCCAGAGCGTGCCGGGCTAACACATTTTCGGAGGGGTGTCCTGAATAGTTACTTTTTTGTTTTTATACGCGAACATAGAATTGAGATATACTATGTCAGTACAGTATTTGGCTGTCCTCGTTTAGCCTTCATTTATATAAATCTCTTCCGGCCAGGAAATGTGACAGCATTTGTCGAAAAAGTTTTTACCGCTATAATGAAGTCACTATCTTACAGGAGGATACGATGATCTCATTTCTGGTTTCTGTAATAAAGGATTTTGCAGAACTCATTTCAGATAAATATAAGGCGATGATGATGAAGCTTTCGCTCCAGATCACAGGCAACAGAGAGGACGCCGAGGAGGCCGTTCAGGACGCACTGCTTTCTGCATATAATAATCAGGGTAAGATAGCCGACATCAACTCCGCAGATGCAAGAAACTACATATACACAGTCACGAAGAATGCCGCGCTTAAAATCCGCAGGAAGCAGTCAAAATACGATTCAGATGTCACATTTTCGGATGTTGAAGGATTTATTAATATAGAGGGACAGCCTGACATCAATACTTTCAGAGATGAATATGGATTTTCGGAAGAAGTGGCCAATGCATTAAGGCATCTATCTAACGAAGATCGAGACCTCATCTGCTATTACTATGGCGCTGGTTACAGTTATAAAGAGATCTCTGGACTTATGGGGATAAGTCCGGAGGCCCTCAGAAAACGCATGGGGCGCGTTAAGATAAAACTCGCAGACATTCTCAGCCGGGAGGTCATGTAAATGTCAAAGCATATAGCAGAAGCAGAGAAAATATTGGCAGAATATGGACGGCGTATGTTTGAATCACACGCCCGCTATTTTGATTCAAATGAGATCGATAATTCTGAGTGTGTCGTTACATATACACATGTTAGCCCTCGTTCTTCAAAGCGCATCTTAAAGAGAGCTCTGATTCTGTGCGCAACAATGATCCTTATAATGTCACTGACTGTCGTTGTATGTTCTGCATTAGGTTTACAGATCTTTAACTACAAATTTGACTTCAGAGATGGTTATATCGTTATCACAAATCTCGACGAAGAGAATGGCTCATATTATTACAAACCTGAATACATAGCAGATAATTACACCTATCAAGACACACTGCTATTAGGCGAAACCCTGATTTATACATACACGGATGATGCCGGTAAAGAATACACTATCCGGGAGAACAAAACCAAAAACGGAATCGTATATCTCGATAACGAAGGTTATGACACATTTAAGGAAACATATTCCGAATATGAACTTGTCGTATATCGTGATCAGAACAGCCCTCGCATGATAGTTTATATGGAGAAGAATGGCACATACATTGCTATAACTGGCGAGTTATCCATGGATCAAATCCACTCGATCATAGACAGCCTGACCATTGATAAAAGTATGTAGAAAGGAATCATACTCTTCATCACCAAGCAGCAGCGGGGAGCCGATATGATCCTCGCTGCTGTTTACACAGTTCATGTGTCTATCTTACATCTCGGTCATTTCTTATTTGTTTATTAGGCTCCGTGCCCCTTGTTCCAACCCTTTCTATAGCAAACTGCAACAGTTTCGTCAATGCTTGACCCCATGCTTCAGCCCAGGTCTCACGGCCATATTTGTTTAACGATCGGCACATTTCTGTGATAATAAGCACCGCTCTTATAAGAACGCTGTCATACTTGTAGGGTTCTTTCTTCCCGCCTGATTGTTTGATGGACTCTGCTACAGGCCTGGTTATAAGCTCGCTTTTGACTGTCAGCAGGCTCTCGGGCGGTGCACCGCGCTTAAGTGCATGATCAACCTGAGCATTCCATCGCCGCCTGAGGTCATTGGTTCTGCGTATCTCATCTGCTTTCGGATTGTTTATTCCGATCTTTTTCGTAGCCAGATAAGGGCCGTTCTTCGGGAACACCTGCAGCTTCTGATCATCCCTCAGCGGCTGGTTCATCAGATCAGTAAAGAAGCATTTGACCTGTGCTGTGAAGTTTTTCTGCTTGAACACCGGACTCTTTTTGTCAAAAAGGTGCTGCTCGTACACTTCACCCTTGTGTACCATCGTATATCCCGGCATCAGTTCTCCGTCTACAGTCGCCTCTTTCTTCGTCCTCAGGTGACGCCCATCCGGGTCGAAATACATATTTCTAGTCGCTATTTTTATCACCGGCTCATCCAATTTTTCACGCTCCGAATAGATCAGATGAATGTGATAATTGTTCATATCGTGGTTGTGATGGAGAGCAGCAATACACTCAGCACCATATTCTTTCTTGAAAGATTCGACAAAATGATGCAGTACTTTATACGGATCCCATCCATTTTTATAATAGGCTTCCGGCAATGCGACGATGAATTCTCTGGCCTCGATACACGTTCCGCTTGTGCCGGATCTGAAGAAACTGTCACGATTTTCTTTCGCAAGTTCTCTCCAATATTCTTCCGGCTGAGTCTGATAGACCGCGTAAAGATGCTCCTGTTCCTCGCCGCTGCTTAGTATCGGCGAGTCCATCCTCCGCTGTCTGATAGATGACATTGATGGGCTCTCTGACCTGCGGACTTCCCGGCGGTTCAAGCATGCCCCTTCCCGTGGTGAATGCTGCGATCAGATTGAGCATCGCCATTGTCTTTCCCTTGCCCGGGTCTCCCTGGAGGATCGTCAGTTTGCCTATAGGGATATACCCTTCCCAGAGCCATTCGACTTCCTCTGCTACGATGTCTTCCATGTTTATTAATCTGTGATTATTGTCTGTCATTCTCTAACCTCCATAATCATTTGTGCTGTTCCTATGCCCCTTCAAAAGCTGCCTTCTCAGGGGCGTATTTCCGAAAAAAATCCGAGCTATCTCGACTTTTCTGTTCTTAGTTCTTCTCATCGATGTTTGCATCCTTTGCCGGACGTTTTCCCATCCTGTACGGCCAAAGCGGGCACCATTCGATAGGGCACAGCCTCACTTCTTTCTTCTCGCCGCAGCTGCAGTCGATACACTTGGCTCGTATCGCTTTTATCGGTGTCAGTTCTGCCATGCTTCCACCTCTCTTCCGAATTCGCTGCCTTCTGCTTCTACCGGGTTCATACTCGTCGCCTCTGCCATTGCCGCCCTTGCTTTGAGCCTCGCTATCCTTGGCGAGTCCGAGCGATGACCTCTTTGATGCTGCTGTTCCGGCGGCTTCCCGCTGTCCAGCACATCGTACATGCCGTCAACATCATTCATGCTGTACAAAATTGGCATCATCACTCTTACAAACATCTTCACTTGTTCTTTACTCAGTTGATACATACTCTGAGCCTCCTTCCTCAAATACACTTATGAATGTGATATCGATTAAGGCAGGCTGTTTTGAAAACGAAAAAAGACGGCCTACATGACCGGTTCTGATTGCACGACAAAACTTCGTATCTTTTATTCGTGAACCAGAATAAATCATGTAAGCCGGCTACAATTTTTTTGTAAACGGAAAAATCGTGATAAGAATTGCTGCTTCCCCTTATCCGGGTGCATGGGCTCCCTCCCATGAACACTATCAGGCGGTCGCTAACGAGGCGACCTCATAGCCCGTTACGGCCTCCCGAGGGATCTCCTCGGGCCGCCCCATGTAAATATGTCAAGACGGAAGTATCATTATCTCGTGGGATTGTCATCGCACATTGAAGTTGTCATCTTCCTTTTGGACCCATGGTGTTATCGCTCGCTCACCTGCTGAGGTCATGGCGCACCGGCCCTGCATGCTCACGGCTTTGGCCGCATATCCCACAAAAAGTACCTGATAATGGTGGTATTCAGTTTTCATCTGTTGATCTGTTATCACATACACTTCCCATGTAAGGAATCCACCACTACGTGGTACCCCTTACATGTAGTCCGAAAGAAGTATTGCAGGATAACACAACAGCATATATGTTGCAAGCCTTGTCAAGTCCTGCTGCATATATGCGGAGTTGAGCAGCTTCTATCATAAAAAATGAAAAAGAAAGGTGATAATAAAGCGCTCAAAATCGAACAAACGTTTGTATTTATTATACGAAAGTGCTATACTCATGTCAACGCAAAAGCAACACATAATCAGATTGACAGTTACACTTATACATTGATATAATTTACTCGTATTTCTAAAGCGATATTTATTTTTGTTATATCAGGAGTATATAGCGTGACTTACATCGAATTCGTACAGGACTTTGTAAATAGTCAGCCTCAGGGCGCTCCTATCTACACAGACATGATAGCCGATGCTCTTGCGGACAATTATGGGTTAGAAAAGAAAAAAGCAGCAGCCGCAGCAGCGGTTGCAGTAAAAAGAATAATGGCTGGCAAGATAGTTCCTGACCTACGCTTCTATCAGAAAGGGATATACTACCGTGCAGCTGATACTCCCTTTGGAGAGACCGGTATCAACAAGGAGCAGTTGATAGCAGACAAGTACCTTCGTGACGACAGCGGCTATGAAACGGGCCCGGGTTTGCTGCACAGCCTTGGATTAACATCTCAAATGCCGGATGGACGCTTGATCGCAACCAATGCAGCAAAGGACTGTGTGCGGTATGACTGCAGACTTGATGTATCAGTATGCCCTCCAAAGGCTCCTATTAATGCTGAGAACAAAGCGTATCTGCAAGTATTGGATGCTCTGGATATTATGGATAATGCGCCTGTAGATGCAGAAAATCCATATGGCATACTTGCTGAACATATACGGCAAAACAGTCTCATGTATGAGCGCCTTTTGTATTATGCAGATAAGTTCTACAACCGTAGAACTGTAATTAATCTTGCGCATACAGCGAGTCATATAGATACCAGTAAGCAGTAAAGCATCCGGAAGAAATGCTCATATCCCGAGAACAAAATACAAAGAGGTGAATTCGTATGAAAAATGAAATAAAACTATTTGAGTCAAAGCAAATAAGAAGTGTCTGGGTTGAAGAAAAGGAAGAATGGTTCTTTTCGGTTGTTGACGTAGTTGGTGCGCTTACAGATCAGCCCGACCGCAGAAGAGCCGGGAAATACTGGAGTGTATTAAAAACGCGGCTCAAGGCAGAAGGAAGCGAAGTGACTACAAATTGTAGTCAGTTGAAAATGATTGCGGACGATGGAAAAAAACGTTTGACTGATGTCGCAGATACAAAGCAAATACTGAGAATAATACAAACAATACCTTCCCCGAAGGCAGAGCCTTTCAAGCTCTGGCTTGCTGAAGTCGGCAAGCAGAGGCTTGATGAGATTGCCGACCCTGAGTTGGCAGTTGAGCGCATGAAAGAAACCTATCGCAGGAAAGGCTATAGCGATAAGTGGATCAACCAGCGCATGAAATCCATCGATGTAAGAAATGAACTCACGGAAGAATGGGATCGCGTCGGAGTTCAGGGCAACGAATATGCCATTTTGACAGACGAGATAACCCGTGCCTGGTCCGGTATGACAACAAGACAGTATAAAAACTACAAAGGTCTCACCAAAGAAGGACTGCGCGACAACATGACAAACATGGAGCTCATTCTTAATATGCTGGCCGAGGCATCAACTACCGAGATATCAAGAGCTGAAGATCCGGTGACGTTAGAAGAAAGCAAAGCAGTCGCCAGGCGCGGCGGCAGTGTTGCCAACAATGCCCGGAAGGAATTGGAGCAGCAGACAGGCAAAAGAGTTATATCAAAGCTCAACGCGAAGGGTTTAGCTAAACCTGATGTGAAAGAACTCGAAGAATGAAGAACGCAGTTATTTACGCAAGATACAGTTCGTATAATCAGACAGAAATGTCCATCGAGGGACAGGTCGCAGAATGCAAAAGCTATGCTGAAAAGAATGGCCTGTTTATAGTGCATGAGTATATAGACCGTGCGCAGTCTGCTACATCTGACAGACGTCCTGAATTCCTGCACATGGTCGCCGACAGCGAATGGGGCAACTTTGAAGTCATCCTCGTCTATCAGCTGGATCGTTTTGCCCGCAATATGACCGATGCCGGATATTATAAGAAAATTCTCGCGCAAAATGGTGTAAGGGTCGTTTCTGCCAAGGAGAATATCGCCTCTGACAGTTCCGGTGTTATTCAGGAAGGTATGCTCTTCACCATGGGTCAATGGTACAGCGCACAACTGTCAGAAAAGGTAACCCGAGGCATGCGTCAGAGAGCCGCTCAGTTCAAATACAACGGCGGTAATCTGACATACGGATATGCGATCGATAAGGACGGTCACTATATCCTTGATAAGAAAACCGCACCTATAGTCAAAGAGATCTTTGAAAGGACAGCCGCAAGTGAAGTCGGCACGGAGATCATGAAGGATCTCAACAGACGCGGTATCAAGACTGTAAGAGGCAATTCTTTTGGGAAGAACTCATTTCAGAGCATACTTCGTAACGAGCGGTATAAAGGCACCTATATCTACGGAGACATGAAGTTCCCGAATGCTATTCCCCGGATAGTAAGCGATGAGCTCTTTGACGAAGTGCAGGCGATCCTCGGCGAGAAAAAGATCCGCGGTCATCGCCCGGCGACAGAAGACTATCTGCTCACAGGCAAGCTTTACTGCGGTCACTGTAAGGATCAGATGAACGGAACCTCCGGCAAATCTCACACTGGCAGGGTCTACAGATATTACACATGTTCCAACGCGCCGAAAAAATGCGGCAAGAAGAATGTAAAGAAGGAGTTCATCGAATCTCTGGTTCTTCAAACCTGCCGCGAGATGCTGACAGATGAGAATATAGACATCATCATTCAGGGCATTGAAGAGCAGAACAGGCTGGATATGGAAAGTCCTCTGATCGTCAGCCTTCAGGCCGACATCAGGGATACCGAAAAGAAAATCGACCGCCTTATCGATCAGATCGAGGACGGAACAGCTTCAGCCAGGGTAAACGAAAGACTGCAGCAGCGCGAAAATGAACTGGATAGTCTGAAAAAGCAGCTCCACGCAGAAAGGACAAAGCAAGAACCTGTCGATCCATTTGCTGCCAGACTCTTCCTTACAGGTGTCAGAGACGCCTCGATCTTAGATGAAACCTTCGATAAATTGCTTGTTAACTCTCTGATAGACAGGATCTACTTATACGATGATCATTTCCGATTATTACTGAATAATTCAAATAAGAAAAGTAAGACCACAAAGCGCGAAGCAGCAGAAATAGAACGCTATTTTGATAACAAAGGTTCTGATTCAGCCCTTGGTGCTCCACCACAGACCTCCGAGCAATCGGAGGTTTTTCTTTTGTCAGGACGTTGAAATTTCAACTGGTTGAGGCTGGTTCGATTCACTTTTAAGACGAAAAACTGCATAGATAGGACGCGATTTTTCTGGGTACGAAACGGCGATTTTGGGTACGTATGCCGGATGCATATATATTTATACCCTCATGTAACTGCCATAAGATCCCGCATACCCTGAGTACTGTTCAAAATACCCTGTATACCATGTCTTATGGCTTGATGCTCTCTGTCGCCTAGCTCGGGAGTGGTGTCTCCAAAGCTTTTTCAAGAAGCATCTTCTTTTCTGCATCAGGCGCCCTGTCAAAGCAATAGTTGAAATAAGTAGTTCTCTCATCCGCATGGCCGGCATATGAACGGATCGTATTGATGTTTATCCCGGCGTCTATCAGCGATGAGATATAAGTTTTACGCGATTTGTGTGACGATCTGTAAAGAATATCCATTCTCTTGCAATACTTCTTCAAGAGAATGTTGGTCTCAGCGTAGCTCAGAGCTTCCTCTGTCATGGAGAATATATACACCCCTTTGCCACCGTGTTCTTCCTGATACGCTCTTGAGACTTCTATGAGTTCAAGAGCTGCATCTGTCAGCAACACTTCCCTGTCCTCATGACTTTTGGTATGCTCCACGACCTTGTCTGAATCTCTCTGCAGCATTCTGACAACATGAAGGACTCCGTTCTCAACATCATCGAATTTGAGTGCGCACAGTTCCCCGATACGAACTCCCGTCTGTAACTGGAACATCACTGCCAAAGGAGCCAGTCTGTACACAAGCCGTTTGCTGTTCTTGAAGTCGTTCCAGACTTCCCGAAAGATGAGGATCTCTTCTTCTTTAGTATATACCTGCGTGCAGTCCTTCTTCTTTTGCACCTTGCGGAACATCCTCTTGCTGTCGATCTTCACCTTGCGGAACAGGTTCTCCTCCACTATCTCAAGCTCTTCGGCATAATCGAGCATCTGTCTGATTATGAGCGACACATTGTAGTACATGACCTTCGTCATATCATACTTGCGTATCATCTTGTGTATCCACTCATCGAGTTCGATCTTAGTGATTTCTCTGATCCTTTTATTGATGATATTCCCGGTATCCATCACGATTAGTTGTTGAATACTTCAGCACTTTGTCATTTGGGCAGATGTAACAGTCAAAGTATTCATCGTACACATAGTCGTTTTTCCTGAAAAACCCTTTTCTTGTCTTCCCTCTGCTGTAGGGGAAGATCGGAGTAACGCCGTCATCCATCAGGAGTTTTGCTATTGGAGGGTTCTTGTATCCTGCATCCAGAACGATGTTCTCGGGCTCAAACATCCGGTGCTTTTCATAGACATAGGGGAAGGTCATGCTGTCATGTTCATTCCCCGGATGCACCGTATACCCTAAGATCCATCCATGCTTGTCGCAGCCTGTTTCGATCCCGTAGGCAAAGACCTCTTTGTGCTCGCCCTTGTGGAACCATCCACTCTCGGGATCTGTCGTGCTTTGCTTCTGTTCCTTCATCGGGGTCTCAGGTGCTGAGCCCCCTCCGCTTGGATCATCATCGTCTTTATCTTTAAGAGGCTTTTTACCGTGAGCCTCTCTGTCCGCGTCGATCTCTTCTCTGAGCTGTTTGTCGTAAGCCCTGGCGTTCTTCTTTGCAACCAGTATCTTCTTGGCCTTTTTCCTGTTGGCTGCCGCTTTCACATGTGTAGCATCTACAAAGATCGTATCTGTATCTACAAGCCCCTGCTTCATACACTGGAAAAGTATCTTCTCGAATATCTGCTCGAATAGATCCGTTCCTTCAAAACGTCTCTTGTAGTTCTTTCCAAAAGTACTGAAATGCGGGACGGGATCGTGGAAGCCGAGACCAAGGAACCACCTGTACGCCATATTGACCTCTATCTCTTTGATGGTCTTGCGCATACTTTTTATCTCGAACATATACTGTATGACCGGGATCTTGATCAGAGTCACAGGATCTATGCTCGGTCTTCCATTGTCCAAAGAATACTTTTCTTCTACAAGATCATATATGAATGAAAAGTCGATGTGTTCATCGATCTTACGGAGAAGGTGGTCTTCGGGCACTAGCATGTCCAGAGAAACCATCTCTATCTGTGATCCTTTCTTTGCGGTCTTGGTGATCATCTCAAGGCCCTACTTCTATGAGTAAATTATACTACACAAAAGCCCTCAAGTCCTTGAAATTGCAAGGAAAATTCAATCTGTTGACAACGTGATTTTTGTAGATTTGACGCGCGCCCGAGAAAAGCCCTGACCTTTCGATCAGGACTTTGTCTACAGTCTGAGCTTAATGCACCCGCATTAAGCTTTTTTATTGTATCTATTACTACAGCCATTTTTTCTTCTTGAAGAAGATCAGGCTGGCTATCGCGATGATGACGCTCACCGCGATCACGACCGGGTATCCCCAGCGCCATTCAAGTTCCGGCATATAGCGGAAGTTCATGCCGTACCAGCCGACGATCAGGGTCAGCGGCATGAAGATCGTGGTAACAATGGTCAGGAGTGTCATGACCCTGTTCTGCCTTACCTCCAGCTGCGCGTGGTAGAGGTCCCTGACCTGCATCGTGTAATCGCGAAGAGACGCGGCGGAATCGTGGCGGCGCGCCAGCAGATTCATGAACAGATGGATATAACGGAGGTTCTCTTCCTTGAAGAATCCGTTTTCATTCTCCTCCAGTTCCTGAGTCATATCGATGATCTGCTCGTAATGCACCAGCAGCTTGCGGATATCGTTGTGTATCTTGTTGACCCTGGCGATGTCGCCCTGCTCATGCGAATTAAGGATCATATCCTCGATCCCGTTCAGTTCCTCTTCATAGCGCTCCATGATCGACAGATCGTCCTCAACAATCTGCTCCAGGAAGTCATACAGGAAACGCTCCAGGCTCGGTTCCCGCCAGCGCTTCGTACGCCTGATCGCAGCGATCATCTGCTCCGCCTTGCCGCTGTCATCGATGAACACTACGCCCTTCTCATCCAACGCGAAAGCGAAGCGGTAATCCTTGCCACCTATATCCTCACGGTCAGGCAGCTGGAAAGTGCCGGTCAGCGAGTCATAGTTGACCTCTGCCTTCGTATTGTGGATATCTCCCGGATCCTGCTCGAGCTCGATGCCCATGTCAAAACGCTCGCGCTCTTTGGCCCATTCCTGTGTCGTTAACACAGCTACATATTTATAATCCGTTTGCCCGTGAAGCACTGTCTCTGTGCAGGGCTGTATTGTATCAGCCAGAAGATAATAACTCATAAAGTCATCCTCCTTGTAACTACATGCTTTTATCTATTGTTGTCGGGAATTCGAACGTACTGCCGGGTCCGATCACCGCTTTGACATCCTGCTTCGTTCTGTATTCAGCTATTGCTTTGTCCAGTCTGCCGGTCATTTTATCCAGATCCCGCGGCAGCGTCCCCCAGACATGAACGGCGATATAATCATGCAATCCTTCATATCTCATGACCCGGCTGCCGTCACACGGGAGTTTCTCGCTCAGCAGTCTGATCAGTTCTCTCTCCTCGATCAGGTTCTCATACTCCGATGCCGCGGCAAAAAGTCCCTGTTCCATATCGTCATACAGCGGCGTCTCGTGATGCACGAACAGTGAGAAATTGGTTGCGCTCGACGCGTTCAGTTCAGCAAGCACCGAAGCAGTAGCTGCCGCGTTTTCCATGCCTCTTTAATGTCCCGCGGAGCCTGTCATTATATGCGCGTCAAAGAACATGCCGTATCTGTTGATCCTCCGGACAACTTCCCTGAGCTGCTCTACCGTATTCCCCTTATCCATGAACGCGAGAACATCCTCGAGTCCGCTTTCGAGTCCGATGTACAGATGTTTCACGCCTTTTGCGGCAAGTACACGCAGCTCGTCATCGCTTTTTGCATGGATGCTCAATACCGTAGCATTCATATTGATCTCGCCGCATTCCGGAAAATAACTGTGGGTCAGGTCCAGTATCCCGCAAAGATAATCTGTCTTAAGAGCAAAAGCTCTGCCGTCCCCGAGGAAGATCTTGCGCGGGCATCCGCCTGCGTCATATACGCGCCTGATATACGCCTCGACCTCTTCGACCGGGATCAGCCTGAATCTAAGATCCTTGAACAGATCACAGAACCTGCACTTATTATATATACACCCCACCATAACAGGGAGTTTATACGCTCCGCGCTCCATCGGCGCTCTGCATATACGGCCCTCGTACTCCATCGTTCCCACTTGTTTCAAACAATATGACCTGCAGTTTTATATTACCACTGATGCGCCGCAATCAAAACCACCAGTTGAACTGGTGGTATGCACTAGCCCTAAAAGGGCCTCGTACTTGCAAACGTCTTAAGACGCGCCGAATAGACTGCCAACCGCATCTCTATTCTCAGGCAGCGCCTAAAGGCGCTTTTCTATTGCCTACTCATAACAGATCCTCCGCATGAACATATGGTATTGCACCATATCTGCCCTGAAGATATTTCTTCCGGATGTTCTCATCTTTCCTTACCGGCTTCTCGAAATCATCCAACGAATACAAATCGCTGGCACCGGTCTTCGGATCTTTCTCAGTGAAATAAATCTGATCTCTGCGGAATCTCTCCAGAGAAAGCTGCGAAGTATCATGTGTTGTAACAATAAACTGCGCACCATTATTCCTGTCGCTTGAGAACAGGCTGATCAGATATGAAACTACGAACGGATGCATGCTTCTGTCAATTTCATCGATGAACAGAACCTTACCCTTGTCCAATGTTTCTTTAAGGAACGGGCCATATAAGAACAGCATAGTTGTACCAAGTGATTCCTCTTGTAAGGACAGCTTATATTTCTTCACATTGCCATCTTCATCTGTAACTATATGTTCAGTGTTAACCTCTTGCCTTATTTCTACTGCTGGGAGGATCGGCTCATTGTTGATCATGATACGCGGCACATCGGGAGGCATTTCATCGATTTTCCTATAACTATAATCAATATCTGAAATGCTTATATCCGCTGCCTTGAACAGTTCCTTGGTGAACTCTATATTCTCTCTGCTGTTGTTATCGTAATCTTTCATATAATATGCAGCAGCTCTATTTTGCAGATCGCTTACATTCGTGAATGTATCTATGCCTTTGGCGAGCCATTCGTATGCAGTTCTAGTAGACTCAGCGTTCATAAGCGTTGCACTCGAAATGAACAGCCGGTTTTTAGTAGTAAATCTGACTATTGCCTTAAGTTCTTTTTTCGTAGTACGCGAGAATTCGTACGAGTTAGTTTCAGTCCTGTCAAATATCTTTGTTGGTCTGCATGTGTTATAACCGTATAGATACTCCTCTACGATTCTGTCCGGAAGAGCACTGAAGCCGTATATGTATTTCTTCCCATCGCTGGCAATAAACTGGAATTCAAATGCTGAAGGCTCATTTTTACTTTTTTCATCTAGTTTAAAAGGAACTACCGGAAGCAGCTGATCCACCTGAGTGTTTGCAGAATTACGAATCATATTCAATGCAATAGTCGCTGCCCTAAATAAGTTACTCTTACCAGATGCATTTGCACCATAAATCGCAATGGTGTTCAAACCCTTGAATGAGCCATTGTCGTTAATGTTATTTAAATGCTCTTTATCTGACGATGGAATCAGGCTCAGTACGGCTTGTTCTTTAAAAGACAGATAATTCTCTACAGAAAACTGTAACAGCATCTCCTTTTCTCCTCTCAGTCCATAGGGTCGATTCGCACCATTATTATATTGTTTTCATTGTCATTGTTCAACATTTTATTTTGATATTTGACGAATTTTCGTTAAATATCATTTTAAATTGCCGTTTTATACATTTTTTATCACATTATTTATAAAAACACCCGCAAAATTACCAATTTTGCGGATAGTTTTGTTTCTGTCTGCTTCGTCAGAAAAATTGCATATTTTTTCTGACGAAATGAAAAATCAAAAACCAAGTCTATAATAACCGTTAAGTATAATGATTTGCGGTTTTTTCGTATTTGCTAGGTGTTCTGCTCACTCAAAACAATTGGTGAAAAAGCGTCAAATTATTATCTATCATAGAAAATGCATTTCACAAGATGCCGTTATTATTGTTCTTAGCATTAATATTCTTATCTATATCGTGCTAATTCAGTTTCTCCGGTCTGTATCACTAGCATTGGAAGCATTAATCCAAACATCTGTGGATTAAAGTCTTTTTCATTATATCGATGTGACCTACTGTACATTATCGCTGGTTTCATCTGATCAATATCTAATATAACATTATCAATGTCATACGAGTATGTTTTATATGAAAGCCCTCCATCAACCTCCGATGTGAAAAACGGCAAAGCGTCGCCGGGGGAAAGAATTGCTTGTTTGTTACTGATATATCCAATTTCTTCTGTATACATAAAACTTTGCTGTGAACAATTGTATTGCACAGATATTGGGAAAAGCCCTACAGTATCATCCCCGCACCCCTCCACTACGCTTCTGAATGCAAGATCTGTTGAATAGTGTCTTCTTGTGTCAAGCCGTAATTCCTGAAAATAACTGAAAGCATCGAAAGATCCAATCCAAGCAAATCCAATATTGGTATTTACTTTACCTTCCTTAATACAATCAATTATCAACTCACCTGCCTCTGCACTTGAAATGATAAATTCAATTTCTGAACAATCTTTTGCTGATAAATGTATATCCTTAGCAATTTCCAGCACATCTTCTCGGCTAAAGAAACGCTTGCTATATAATTCTAAGAACAGTCTGCTAGCAAGGAACACATTATTTCCTGCATAAGAAATACAGAATTCAGGTGCTACTATTGTGCTCTTAACGGCCCCATATTTCTTTAGCGGATCAAGTTGTTCCTTTGATATGCATGCCCCAATTACGTCATTGAAAGATATGCGGGTATCGCACATGACCTTAATGGTCTCCCATTCATCTTCCTCATATTTATATTTCCGTTTTTCTGCATATACAAAGCTCATAGTATTCTCGTTTTTAGTGCTTCCATACCTTAACTAAAATATCCTAACAGTAAACACTTTGCGATGTATTTATAATTCTGATGGAAACCGTATTATTAGTGAACACCTCCGCACGTTGTGAAGTTTTACGGATGTGTTCGTAATTGCTGCTGTTTATTATTTTACTTGTCTCCATAATGCGAGCCGCACTCAGCGATCTCCAGAGAGCCATTTTCAATCCGGAAGACAATACGGTTTTTCTCGTCTATTCTGGCGCTCCAAAATCCTGCCAGATTACCTGATAATGGCTCCGGCTTTCCAATGCAGTTATAACCGTTTCTGTCGATATCTTTCAGAAGCCTGTTGATTTTCTTAAGATACTTCTTATCCTGCGTCTGCCAATAAACATAATCTTCCCAGGCTTCATCATGCCACAGCTTGTTCATTATTCCACCTCGATAAGATCATGTTCATGCATATTCTTTCCTGCTTTCATATCTGCAATGCGCCTTTCAAGCATCTCAATATGTTCATCGCTGTAAAACGGATCTGCAGAGACCTCAAATGGGATCCTTCTTTCATTTGCGACTTTTGTGAGAAAGATATTGATAGCAGCAGACATGGTCATTCCCATAGCGGCACATGCACTCTCTGCTTTTGCCTTGATATTATCATCTACTCTGAAACTAACCTGAGCCATAGTATCATCTCCTTTCATTCGTCAGCCTCTTTGTGATTTCATTGTATAGCATGTACTTTACATTGTCAAGCAGCGAAGACCAGTGAATTCTGGGTACGTTTTTGGGTACGTTCCAGAAAAATCGCGTCCTTAGACGATGCCTTCTCCTTTCTTTTCAACGCTTACAGCGTTTCGTCTAAAAAAGTCTACCCAATTCGAGCCCCTGATCATCCACCACAGACCTCCGAGAAATCGGAGGCTTTTCTTTTGTCACGAAGGAAGCGGTAGATACTTCATTATCTACCGCCTCAGATTATATATATCACTATGCAACTTTCTATAACAAGATCGCGCCTTCGCTTCCTCGAACCGGATATTTATCAAGCTGACTTTTGAGATGTGATCTCATCTCATGTATCGCCTGTATCATCGCGTCCTTGTCTCTTGGCAACATACCCTGCATCGGAATTATATTGGATGGATGCAACCCAAAGTAGTACGTGTTATCGAGTTCAAGTAAGCTTATCAGCTCTTCCTGCTCGTCCAGAAGCTGACCGAATGTGCATTCAGGGAATGCTCCGCTCTTCATGTCCTGATGCAGACTGCATCCCGGGTCAGTGTGAAGTGTACCCATAAACAGTATAGGTGGCTGAACTGCATTGATCAGTCTGGCTGATGCTTCTGCGTTCTCATGTATAAGATCAGCACCTGCGCCTCCCAGTATTATATTGAGGCAATACTCTATTCCTGCTTTCTTCAGTCTGCCCAGTTCGTATATCGCCTCTTCCGAGGTATGCCCCTTGTTCAGTCTTTCCAATGCTGCATCCAGTCCGCTCTCGACCCCGATGTTCAGATCATCGATGCCAAGGTCATGCAGCATCCGCAGTTCTTCATCGGTCTTGCCCTTGATGTTTTGTACTGATGCGTACATCGCTATCGTGTTCACCTTAGGCAGCTTAGCATGTATCGCTTCAGCAATCTGCTTCAGCCTTTCGGCCGACAGGCAAAATGCGTCTCCGTTCTCAAGAAACACCCTTTCTACTCCCGGCCAGAGTCTTGCTGCTTCATCGATGTCTGCAAGGACTTCCTCCATCGGGCTAACCGCAAAGGGGATGTCATGATACATATAGCAGAATGCGCATTTGTTGTGACTGCATCCGGCGGTGACCTGAAGGAGAAGCGACTGCGCCTCCATAGGCGGTCTGTATATCGTTCCTGTATAGTTCATAATCTTATACCTGCATCAAACAGATTGTCCGCGCCTTTGCATCTCTCTAATCAGATCATCCACTACATCCGACATGTGGATCTGCTTCAGTTCATTCTCCATCGACTCCTGCACTTTCTGCAGTTTGTCATCGAGAGCTGCATGGATATTGCCGCCCACGACACACGCCGGATGAGGATTCTCGTGGAAATGGAAGAGTCCTTCCTCGCTGATTGGATCAACTGCTTTGTATACATCATAGAACGAGATCTCTTCAAGCGGCTTTGCCAGTCTGGAGCCTCCACTCCCCTGCCTTGCGTCTATCATACCTGCTTCCTTCAGCTTGCCCAGGACCGTTCTTATAATGACAGGATTTGCCTGTATACTGTTCGCCAGAACATTGCTCGTGACCCTCATCTCATCTTGAAACAGGTCGATGAACGCCAGCGCGTGGATCGCTATCGTGAATCTGCTTGTTATCTGCATTTCCTTTACTGCATTATTCTCCGAGTACGCTGATCCTCTCCTTGATATGCGCTGCGTTTTCGATCTCATCGACGATCGCGCTAGCGTAGTCAGC
>Ga0256407_10007304_pt1 | contig 16706 bp, 10 predicted proteins | sample RumenRJG_04DNA_FD_193489 | JGI IMG/M metagenome (GOLD analysis project Ga0256407, IMG submission 193489) | Bovine rumen microbial communities from Lethbridge, Alberta, Canada - RJG_04 | ecosystem: Host-associated > Mammals > Digestive system > Stomach > Rumen | place: Canada: Alberta...
AGATTAAAGACTTCCTGCATTTGTCTCTCCGTACCCCTCTAAGATCATGCCGTCAAGTGACTCGTCTTCGGAAGTGATATAATCCGGAACGGCTTTGCCTTCGACTACGTCCCTGCTTATGATTATCTTCTTAAGATTATCTATACCGGGAGCCCTGTATAGCACCGGCATCATTATGTCTCCCACGATGGACTGAAGTGCTCTCGCTCCCACCGGCATCTTTATTGCAGTCTCCGCAATTGCCGTGATGGCAGTCTCATCGAAACACAGTTCGGCACCGGAAGACAGCCTTATCTCCCTTGCATAACGCTCGATCAGGTTATCCTTGGGTTCCTTTAAGATCCTGATCATATCCTCAAGCTTAAGCTTCTCAAGCACAGCGATGCTGCAGATACGTCCTGCCAGCTCACGCTTCATGCCGTAATTCATAAGGACTTCATGATTGATATTATTTCTGACAAGTTCCAGATCCATATCTTTGGAAAGAGGTGAAAGGAATCCCATATTTCCGGGAACCTTTTCCTTTTTCATCTTGTCAGCCTTGATGAACTCATCGATCCCCTGAAAAGCACCCGCCAGGACAAAAAGCATCTTGGAAGTATTGAGCACAAGTGACTGGCCGTCATTTTTAAGCTCCACATCACTTCCCTCAAGCATGGTGAGCAGCTGGGACTGAACGTCATCATGAACGTTGATCCCCTTCTCGGATACGGCAGGGAGCAGGAGCTTATCAAACTCGTCCATGAAAACAATGCCTTTTTCGGCTAACTTCTTATCCTTGCCTGCCGCCTCATAAAGCTCATAGAGGATGTCCTCCTTGTGTCTGCCGCGATACTGACTGGCACCGAGATTGGAAACATCCGTAAATACCATGGGGTATCCCGTAAGCTCCCTTATCCTGCGCATGATCTCGCTCTTGCCGCAGCCGGAGGGGCCGATCAGCAGTACAACATCAGGCGCAAATCTTGTATTGGGATGTCTGACACGCTTACCATGACCGTATACAGCATTGGACACCGCGATCTTGGCATCGGTCTGACCTATGATATATGTATCGAGATATGCTTTGATCTGGGCGGGATAGATCTTCCCATTGATGCGGGACTTGTCGCTCTTTTGACCGAAATAACGCATCCTTATGGTAATGATCTTACCTATTATAAGGCATGCATCATCCTCGCCTCCGTTCTTCATGGAACCTCTGAGCAGATCCGCTTCCAGAAAATCGAGTACAAAACGTGCTCTTTTTCCAAAAATCTCCTTTGAATAAGCCAGATCATCATCAAGCTTATCCAGCATATCCGCGAGACTGCGTGCCTCAGGCTTTATGGAAGCATCCTCGATAACGCGAAAATAAAGCATCTCGATATAGATGGCCATATCTTCCCAATCCTCGGGTTCACCCGGGTAAACGGCACTTAAGTGTCTCGATATGTATTCAGACACACCTGCATGAGTATTCCCCGGCAGCTTTTCTCCGGGGTGTTTTGACTTTTGTCTGCCTGAATTATCAAGATTTCTGAAAATATTGATCATGGATTTATTCTACCCCGTTTACCGCACCGTTGCAACATTCCCGGGACTTCATAACCTTCAAAAAACAATAGATTTCTTCTATATTACGTGCTATACTTTCATAAGGTTACGTAACTTTTTTATTGTAAAGAAGAATCTGATATCACACTTGTGATATCTCTTCGCGGAGGTGTCAGCTTGGATAAGAAGAAAACCGTAGTCTCCCTGGGACATGAAGCCCTCGGATACAACACACTCGAACAGATGGATGCCGTTAAGATCACCGCATCTGCACTTGCAGATCTTGCATGTCATGACAGACAGTTGACAATAACACATTCCAACGGACCTCAGGTCAGCATGATACACAAAGCCATGACCGAGCTCAGACGAGTATATATCGACTATACTCCCGCTCCCATGTGCGTATGTTCTGCCATGAGTCAGGGTTATATCGGATACGATCTTCAGAACTCTCTTCATTCGGAACTTTTAAACAGAGGAGATGCTACTCCCGTTGTCACCCTGCTTACACAGGTTACCGTAGATCCCTATGACGAGGCTTTCTATGAACCCCAGAAACTAATCGGAAGAAATATGTCCGCTGAGGATGCAGAAGTCGAGATCAAAAAGGGCAACTTCGTAAAGGAGATCCCCGGCAAGGGATTCAGAAGGATCATCGCTGCCCCCAAGCCTCTTCGCATAGTAGAGATCGAATCAATCAGGACTCTGGCAGAAGCCGGTGAAAATATCATCGCCTGCGGAGGCGGTGGTATACCTGTTATAGAACAGGGCCATAAGCTTAAAGGCGCTTCCGCTGTCATCGAGAAGGACAGCATCGCCGGAAAGCTCGCTTCGGATCTTAATGCAGATGAGCTCATCATCTTCACCTCCGTTGATTGTGTATACAAATCTTTCGATACCCCCGATCAGACTCCCATTACCTCAATGACTGTTACGGAAGCTGAAAAGTATATCGAGGCAGGTGAATTCGGAGAGACCAACATGCTTCCCAAGATCGAAGCTGCCATCTCATATCTGAAAGCCGTTCCTAACGGTACAGTTCTCATCACTTCCCTTGCAAAAACGGATGATGCACTCCACGGAAAGGCCGGAACAGTGATAAAAGCCTGATTTACATAACATTTCAGGGTTATTTTGGAGCATTTCCGCATTTGCATAATAATCGATACAATCACGTAAAGTTATGATTTAATATTCCCCGGTCAGTAATTGACCGGGGACATTTTTTATGGTGCAAAAAGGGGCTTCAGAGCGCCGATGTTATGTTAACCACGTACATGAAACGTTTTCCGGTTAAAACAGGCGTGGATTTTATGTAAACCAACCCCAGCCGGGTAGAAACAAGTTACCGGACGGATAAATTATCCAAAATATGACAAATTTCAGTTCGTGTTTTCAAGCGGGTATGTGAACTAATTTATGATCGGCCGACTACAAAAAAAATTCCGGATAAGGATCCGGAATTTTTTTATTACATCTGTTCAAATATAAGATCTGAAGAGGATCAGTCGGAAATCAGCCGAAGATCAGTCGGGCAGCTCCACCGTCCTCATCTCAATAAGGGGCGCCCCCTTACCCTCGAGGTAATCTGCGGTGATGGTCACGGTTCCGATATTCTCATCCTTGGGGATCTCATACATGATATCCACCATATGATCATCGAGTATAGCCCTTAATGCTCTGGCACCTGTCTTTTTCTCGATGGCTTTCTTAGCTATGACTTCCAGAGCCTCATCCGTGAACTTAAGCTTTACCCCGTCCAGTTCAAGGAGCTTCTGATACTGGGTCACAATAGCATTCCTGGGCTCCTTAAGAATCTTTACAAGCATCCCCTCATCCAGCCCTTCCAGCGCAAATACCATGGGCAGACGACCTACGAACTCGGGGATCATGCCGAATTTCCTGATATCCTCTGTCTCAGCCTTATCCAGGATATTCCTGTCTTCCTCATCCTTGCTTTTGACTTCGCCCTTAAATCCTATGGAAGTTGTCTTCTTGAGCCTCTCTTCTATGATCTTCTCAAGACCGGGGAACGCTCCGCCGCATATAAAGAGGATATTTCTAGTATTTATCACAGTGGTAGGAACCATTGCATTCTTGGAAGATGAACCTACCGGGACTTCGATATTAGAACCCTCCAGAAGCTTGAGCATACCCTGCTGCACGGATTCTCCGCTCACATCCCTGGCATGAGCATCCGATTTCTTGGCAATCTTATCTATCTCATCGATATAGATGATACCCTGCTCAGCCTTGTCGGCATCATTATCGGCTGCGGCAAGAAGCTTACTTACTACGCTCTCTATATCATCACCGATATATCCGGCTTCCGTAAGAGCCGTAGCATCGGTAATGGCCAGCGGTACATTGAGGATCCTTGCAAGTGTCCTTACCAGATAGGTCTTGCCCGAACCCGTAGGTCCTAACATCAGTATGTTGGACTTATCTATCTCTATATCGCTTCCGCCCATATTTACAGCCACACGCTTGTAGTGGTTGTATACAGCAACACTGAGCGCCTTCTTCGCCTTCTCCTGTCCAACCACATATTCATCCAGCATAGCCTTTATCTTATGCGGTGCCGGCACCTCGGAAAGAGGCATTATAGGCTTCGCCTCCCCTTTCTTGGCTCGCTTTACCTTGGAACGGCTTCCGCCGCCAAGTCCCAGATCAAAGGGAAGATCAGCAATATTAAGGAAGCTGACCTTGGGTCCGCCTGCCTTCTTTTCCTGCTTATCCTTATCATCGGCCCCCGTTTCTTCGCTTTCGGAACCGGATTTGCCTTCACCGGAAACTGTCCCCTGATCCGCTCCCTCTGATGATACCTCAGACGATACCTCAGATGATGTCTCAGCCGACTCCGATCCGAAAGAAGCACCCCCGGCCGGATTCTGCATCATTGAATTATACTCAGACATTACCTTCGACCAGTCAACAGATGCATTGGGATTCATTCCCGACATATCGCCCATCTGTCTGTCCATCATCTCGGAGAGCTTATCCATGCAGTCGGGACACACATACATATTGAAGGGCATGCGCATCATCTTGCCTGCCACCTCTTCACTCCGTCCGCAGACAGAGCAGATCTTTAATTCATTATTGTCATAGTTTTCCATCGTCACCTCACCTCAATCAAAGATCTCCTCCGGCTGAATTGTCAGAGGAGATCTCCTGTTTTACTATATTTTTATATTTTATTAATTCTTGATTTAATAATACTGTTAATTCCCGTTTTAACTTTTAGGCTTATTCATGCAACCAATTTGAATCAAATCCTTCACTCGTCTTCCAGTACGCTCTTGTCGTCCAGAGTTATGGTCAGGTTTATTGTATTATATGAATTACCGGATAATCTCTGAACCTCTATGGTGATGGTTTCTCCTGCAGCGTAATATGCAAGTTCCTTTTGGAACTCATCCATGGTGCTGACAGTGGTTCCTTCAATGGCGGTTATGATATCGTCCTTAAGCATGCCTCCCTTTTCAGCCGCAGATCCGTCAGTCACGCTGGAGACATATACGCCTTCCGGAAGACTATAGTAGAATGCATCCTCAGGTGAAACGGATATTCCTGATATTCCGAGATATCCTCTTTCATCCTCCGCAACTGCTGTTCTCGTAGTCTTATTCATAAGATCTTCGATGATGGGTCTTGCAGCGGATATGGGGATGGCATATCCCATACCTTCGACAGCAGTTCCGCCGATCTTGTTGGAGTTGATACCTATGACTTCACCGTTGATATTTAAAAGCGCTCCGCCGGAGTTTCCGGGGTTGATGGCTGCATCCGTCTGAATAAAGGTACCTGATACGGAATCCTGATCCAGCTTACGATCGACCGCACTTACAACACCTGTTGTAACGGAGAGACCGTAGCCAAGAGCATTTCCTATGGCAATAGCCGGTTCCCCTACCTTCAGCGCATCCGAATCTCCCATGGAAGCTACTTCAATATAATTCAGGGTCTCTTCGGGGATATCATCCTGCTTGACCGCGATCACGGCAAGGTCTATCTTGGCGTCCGTTCCTTTGACCAGAGCCGGCGCCTCCGTATCATTACTGAAAGTAACCGTAAGCCGGTCATTATCGGCTATTACATGGTAATTTGTTACGATCAGATACTCATCATCATTCTTTCCGATTATGATGCCTGATCCCCTGCCCTCTTCCTCCTGCGAGAAATAATAATAGTCGGCAGTCATATTGTTGGTTATGGAGACTATGGAAGGCATAACATCATCCACCATCTCACTAACGTCCGATACCACGGTTTTGGTAGAAGAAGCGGCTACGGTAGTTGCCGTAGGCTTATCCGCAACAGTAGGGGTTGCGGGAGTGACCTGTGCCGCAGCACTGTACGCTACAGGTTTATCATCATCTTCGTTCTTACCTATCAGTCCCATTCCGCGACCGAGGGTATAGATCCCGATAAAGCCTACCGCACAGAAAGCACCTGCAAACAGGCCGACAGATGCTGCAGCAACGAGCTTCTTCAACATTCCGCCGCTTTTCTTTTCAGGTTTATTCGAAATCCCGGGACCCGCATTTCCATTACCGATACCGTTTCCGATTCCATTTCCGTTACCGTTTCCCATACCGGTTCCGGGATTGAACCGAGTCTGAGATGCGTAGTATCCGGGGTTATTCTGCATATAGGTTCCGTAAGAAGTCCTGTTTGCATTTTGTCCGGTATAAGGGCTGTTTTGTCCGTTCATGTTGTTGTTCTCATACATCGTAAAAAACACTTCCTTTCAGAAAATCTTAATAAATCCTATGCTTTCGGATTTTATAAGATGATTGTGACAGAATTGTGTTTAATTATTGCGTATTTTGTGTCCCTTTTTCAGTCCAAAAAACACGGTTTTGTGTTATCGCAAGTATAACACATTTGGGCAGTATCTTATAGCTCTTTCCCAACCTGTATCCAAGGAATTTTAATCCGTTGATAAAGATCATCTTCGGGATAAGCAACAGCTTCTTCTTCCTGACATAATATGCGCAGGTCCTCTTAATAAGCCTCAATCCTTCCGACTCCGAGGACACATCAAATACTTCCGGATACATAGCCTGAGAAACGCCCATGTCGAAGCTTCTCCTGAAATATAAAGACGCCCTGTAATCATGAGAATGGATGACTCTTGCATCAGCCACATATGCGATATGGTATCCCGCATCTATAACATGTCTCGCATATACCATATCTTCATTGAAGATCATATGATCCTCAAATCCACCCAGGCTGTCATATACACTTCGATCATATGCCGCACATACATCAGAGCAAAAGAAAGTCTTGATCCCCAGGTTCGAAAGATCTTCCTTACCCTTAAGCACCGAATGAGCGGGATAATTAAAATATCTGTTGGCCGATTCATATACCGAGGATGTCTTGCCCGGCAGCTGTCTTGCATATGCGGAGGCAGCCTTTCCTTCGATGATGGGATTAATAAGTCTGCTTATGAGCTTCCTGTCAGCAGGCACGGCATCATCCGTCATGCATACAAATATATCGGCCCGTGACATAGATACCGCAAGCCGTCTGGTAGCGCCGTGATCAAATTCTTCTTCGGTGATATGATGAACGATGATATTATCGTACCGTTCCAGGAAATCGTCATTTTTAAAGAATTCTTCAAAATACTCTTTTCCCGTATTGATAAGGATAATATCTGAAACAGGATGATCCTGTTTTTCAAGTCTTTCTATGATACGTTTTAACTTATCATCCGGTCTGTAAACCGGTATCAGTACATCAACCGTACACTTTTTTCCGAAGTTATCAGCCTCAGTAAGCATTTTTATTGATAAATCCTTTGAATAATGTTAAGAACAGGATCTTGATATCGAATCCGATAGACCAGTTCTCAATGTAATACAGATCGTGTTCGATCCTTTTCCTGATGGATGTATCGCCTCTGTATCCGTTGATCTGCGCCCATCCGGTCATGCCGGGACGAACCTGATGCTTGATCATATAGCGGGGTATGTCTTCTTTGAACTTCTCAACGAACTGAGGTCTCTCGGGTCTGGGACCGACTAAAGACATATCTCCTTTAAGCACGTTAAAAAGCTGCGGGAGTTCATCAAGACTGGTGCGTCTGATGAATCTTCCTATGCCTGTGACACGGGGATCTCCCTTCCTGGTCCATCCCTTAAGTTCCTCATCCGATACCTGCAAACGCATGGAACGGAATTTATACATCATGAAATTCCTGTTATGGAGACCAACTCTCTCCTGCGTAAAGATCGCAGGACCTCTGTCTGTTATCTTGATGAGCAGAGCACAGATGATCATCAGGGGTGAGAACAGGATGATAAGAATCAGTGATCCGACCACATCAGCCATACGCTTAATAAGCGCATTACCCGTATTGCTCAAAGGCACATGGCGGATATTTACAACGGTAAGTCCCGTAAGGTCTTCGATATAGGGGCTGGAAGGGATGACACTGTTGTAATCGGGAATAAACTTGGTATGTACGCCGGATTTCTCACAGATATTAACTATCTCCTCCAGCATGCCGTAATCCTGAAGAGCCAGTGTGACACCGATCTCGTCGAGCTTGTTCTCTGGAAGGACTATCTCCAGATTTCCAAGCTTGCCCAATACCTTCACGCCGCGGTAAAGAGTACCTGCAGGTATCCTGTCATCAAGGATACCGCAGACAACATATCCCCACTGGGGATTCTCCAATATCCTGTCTATATACTTCTCTGCAGCTCTGGAATAGCCCACCAGCAGAACGTATTTTGTGTTATACCCCTTCCTCCTGATACCGCGGAGAGCCTTTCTGATAAGCATTCTCTCCATCATCTCGATGGTCAGTGAGATGAAGAAGAAATACATGATCATTCCACGGGAAACATCCTTTATCTTGAATACATAAATGGATGAGAAAAGGATAACAAGCCCGATAACATTGGCTTTGATAAGATTGGCTGTCTCTCTTCTGGCACTGGAATATCTCTTGGAATAGTATAATCCCGAAAAATAATAGATGATAAGATATCCCGGGATTATATAGTACAGAAATGAAAAATAAGTCCCCTGATCAAGCGCTCCCGTACCGGCTGTTTCCATATTGATCCATACGAATTTACAATACCAAGCCAGTATATATGAAGCAGCTATCAGCAGACCGTCAAGTACTACATGAAGCTGATTAAACGTCTTTTGATTATCTCTGATCATCCCGAACCATTCTACTACAAAAGTGGCCCCGCCTCAATATTCAGGGTATAACGGATACCACACATATGCCTCTTCTGATCATATCCAAAAGCAAAGCGCCCTCTATCTTGGCAAATGTCAGGGGCTTGACCTTTGAAAAGTCAACACGTGAAGCCTCGCCCTGCTCCCTGCACATCTTAAAGCCGTCAAAAAGTCCCTTGATATAAGTAAGCCCAAGTCCCTTAACGGTGAAAAATGCAGCCTTTGTGGCAAAACCGATGATGAAGAACGGCATGTTAAGTGCTATCTGCCATCCCGGCATATTCTTATATATCAGATAGATACTGTTCCTTGAGGATAACGCAACCTTGAACTTGTTGTGTCTCGATCCCGATACCCCGGATCCCGCATGGAGCACCCTGGCTCCCGGGAAGAAGATATTCCTGTACCCTGCAAGATTGGCGCGATATCCGATATCGATATCCTCAAGATAACAGAAATGCGCCTCATCAAAATATCCTATCTCTTCAAAGATCTGCTTCCTGTAGATCGCAGCACCGCCGCAGGCAGCAAACACTCTGCCGGCCTGTCTGAACTCTCTGGCAGGCTTATCCTTGCCTCTGGTATAGGCCCAGCCCAAAGCACAGTATGAATCGCCGCAATCATCTATCAGTGAAGGATCAGCCATGGAAAGCATCTTGGCGGATACAGAGAAAACATCCCTGTACTTTCTGATAGCCAGATACATCCTTCCGACGAATTCACGATCCGCCTTTGTATCATTATTTAAAAGCAGTACAAAGTCACTTTTCGCAGCCTTGATACCGTCATTAACGGATGTGGCAAATCCCAGATTCTCCTCATGGGTTATGAATCTGAACGTGGGAAATTCTATATCTTTCGGAAGCCCCGCTTTCAGCGCTTCCACAGCTCCGTCGTCGGAACCGTCATCCACTATGATAACCTCAAAAGGTTTGAAACGCTGCTCAAGCAGAGATGCAACACAACCTTCCAGGTATTCCTTGCCGTTATAATTCGGTATTATCACACTTACTGCAGTCTTCAAAACCTGTCCCCCCTATTCCTTTATAGATCCGGGTCATACATAATGACAATGCCCCGTTCCCTTAGTTTATTGCAAAATTCAAGGCTTAACGCCACCGCATCCTTATCACTGAGGACACTGATCTCTTTTTCATCCGGGCGCTCAACCCCAGTCACTTCCTTAAAAAGAGGCAGCAGATCATCTCTGATCCTGATCTTCCTTATATCTGCCGCTTCCACGTCCTGCTGGAGGCTCGCGATATGGATCAGTCCGGAAAAACCTTTGGGAAGCCCTCCGAACAACACCTGTCCATCTTTATCCATGGCGCCGCCGCTTATTCGTCCGTTCTTAAAAAGCGGACCGCCTACCGCACCGATGTCGGGTCTCAGATCGAAGATATCTTCTCCGTAAAGAGTCCTGTAGAATCCCAGGTGCTTGGTCATCTCCACATCCACATGCTTTCCGCAAAATTCCTTAACGGCGGCTTCCGCAGCACGTCTTCCCGCTTCATAAGCATACATCTTCGATTCCGGATTGTCGGATGTTGATGATGTGTGGCATCTCCAGTGATAAAGCACTTTCGGTATATGCCTTATGTATTCCGGCCCTTCGGCTAAGGCACATGTCCTCAGTATCAGGTCGTAATCCTGGGCTCCGTCATATTCTTTTCTAAGCTTAAGTGTCTTTATCACCTCAGCCCTGAATACCGAAAAATGACAGATATAATTGTTTGTAAAAAGAAGATCCCTGTTGAAATCGTTTTTCCTGTAAGGATCAAAAAACTTATCCAGGAATCCGTCAGCCTTATCTTCATCCGAGTAGATAAGATCCGGTAAGACTTCCGAATCCTCTATCTCAGACATCATATGAAATAACGCATCCGGCGTAAGCACATCGTCATGATCGAGAAGGCCTATAAATTCACCCGTCGCCGCATCTATACCGCGATTGGTATTATCGGAGATACCGTCATTGCTCTCGAGCCTTATATAACGGATAAAATCGAACTGCTTTTGGAAGTCCTCCACTATGTTCTTTACGGAATCCGTTTCGGAAGCGTCTGCTATAACAAGCTCGAATTTCCTGTAGGTCTGATCTTCCAAAGACAATATAAGATCCTGCATAAAGACATCCTTGGTCTCATATGCAGGAACCACTACCGATATCAGTACCGGCTCCCGGAAGACGAAGCTGCGCTGTCTTGCCAGCTCTGCCTCCGAGGGAGCCTCATATCTGTATTTATATTTGCGCTTCTGGTCCAGTCTCTCGGCAACGGCATAAACTGTATCCTTTATGCCGTTCTTCTTAAGATAGCCTGCCGTGCGTTTTATGTTGCCGGTTAAACTCATTTAACTTCAGATCTTTGATTTAACAGCCTCTGTCAGAGCATCAAGTCTTGTCTGTGCATCCTCAAGAGATGTTCCCTTGATACCCATGTAGAACTTGATCTTGGGCTCTGTACCCGAAGGTCTTGCGCAGCACCATGAATCATTCTCAAGATCAAAGTATAAAACATTGGATACCGGAAGCTCTGTCTTGCCTTCCTCTCCGCTTTCAAAATCAATAGTCTTGCCGACCTTGTAATCGTAGAACTTCTTAACCTTGAGATCACCGAACTGCTTGGGCGGATCGTTTCTGAGTCTCTCCATCATGGAAGCGATCTCTTCAAGTCCTTCCTTGCCCTTCTTGGTGATGGCATACTGAGTTTCCTTGTAATAGCCGTACTTCTCATAGATCTCGATCATCATATCCCAGAGAGTGATGCCCTGCTTCTTGCAGTAAGCAGCAACTTCTGAAAGCATCATTACTGCTACAACAGCATCCTTATCTCTTGCATGAGTTCCTGCCAGACATCCGTAGGATTCCTCAAGACCGAATACATAATTGTATGATCCGTTCTGCTCGAAGAACTTGATCTGCTCGCCTATATACTTGAATCCTGTAAGGACATCGATCTCCTTAACACCGTATGCCTTTGTGATGGCATGAGCGAGATTCGTTGTTACGATAGTAGTAACAAGGGCAGGATTCTCGGGCATTGTTCCTGTAGCAAGACGCTCACGAAGGATATACTCACCGATGAGCATACCGGACATATTTCCGGTAAATGCAACATACTCGCCTGTCTTTGTATCCTTTGCATAGATTCCGAGTCTGTCGGCATCGGGGTCGGTTGCCATTACGATATCGGCATCCTTTTCCTTTGCAAGCTTAAGAGCAAGCTCGAAAGCTCTCTCGTCCTCGGGATTGGGATATACAAGAGTTGTAAAGTCGGGATCGGGAAGCTCCTGCTCGGGAACGACATAAACATTCTTGAATCCGAGCTCGCTTAAGATCCTTCTTACGGGTATGTTTCCTGTTCCGTGGAAAGGTGTGTAGACGATCTTGATATCATTTGCTACGGCACTGATGACATCGGGATGGATGATCTGCTTTTTCAGCTCTTCCATGTAGGTGTCGTCGATCTCGCTGCCGATGACATTGTAAAGGCCTGCATCCATGGCAGCCTTCTTATCCATTGTCTTAACATCGTTATAATCGGTTATGGCATTGACCTCTCCGATTATGCCAGTGTCATGAGGCGGTGTAACCTGTGCACCGTCTTCCCAGTAAACCTTATATCCGTTGTACTCGGGCGGATTGTGAGAAGCAGTGACCATAACACCTGCGATGCACTTAAGTGTGCGAAGCGCATATGAAAGCTCGGGTGTGGGGCGAAGAGAATCGAACACAAAAGCCTTTATTCCGTTGGCATTAAGGCAAAGTGCGGTCTCGTCTGCGAACTCGGGACTCATGCGTCTGTTATCGTAAGAGATGGCAACGCCCCTCTTCTTGCCCTCTTCGCCTGCATTCTTAATGATATAGTTTGCAAGTCCCTGAGATGCTTTTCTGACAGTATAGATATTCATTCTGTTGGTACCGGCACCGATGACACCGCGAAGTCCGCCTGTACCGAACTCAAGATCTCTGTAAAAACGATCCTCTACCTCTTTATCATCATTTCTTACAGCTAAAAGTTCCTCTTTTGTCTTCTGATCAAAATAATCACTCTCAAGCCAGAAATCAAATGTCTCTCTGTAACCCATAGTTATCTCCTTCCAAATTAAATAAAACGCTTACAATTTACAATTTTATCACCGAAAACCTATGCTTTCAACGCGAAGTCACTGCGGTCTAATGAGAAATTGATGTTAAAATACGGGTCTCCCGCAGCAAGTTCGTCCTTCCATTTCTCCCTGAAATGCTCAGCTTCCCTGTCATAGCGCGCAGCCTTTTCGGGATCGGGCTTCTCCACATCCGAGCCTCTTGACGCAGACTCATAATGGAACAGTTCGCAGAAAGGTGTCCATACGTTCACATAGCCCTTTTCTCTGAGCTTCAGGCAGAAGTCCACATCATTGAGAGCAACTGCGAATCCTTCATCCAGGCCGCCTGCTTCATCATACTTTTCTCTGGAAACCATGAGACAGGCACCGGTTACCGCAGTAAAGTTCTGAGCGTAGCATAATCTGCCCATATATCCGAAATTGGTATCGGCACATCTGTAATGAACATGCCCCGCTGTCCTGTGAGCACCAAGACCGATCACAACGCCTGCGTGCTGTATGGTCCTGTCGGGATAGAGAAGCTTGGCTCCCACTGCCCCCACATCCTCCCGCTGCGCATACATTAACAGCTCTTCCAGCCAGTTAACGGATATCACTTCAGTATCATTGTTGAGCAGCAGAACATACTTGCCCTTGGAATTCTTAACACCCAGATTGCATATGGCCGAAAAATTAAAACCGCCGTCATACTTTACGACTTTTATCCTGTCGGGATCGGCTTTTTTAATCTCCTCGTAATATGCAAAGGTATCGCTTTTTTCCGAATTATTCTCCACAACTATGATCTCATAATTATCATATGTGGACTTCTCCAGTATGGACGTGATCAGGCGCCTCAGATCATCAATGTGATCCTTGTTGGGTATGATGATCGAGATAAGAGCATTCTCCGTGATCTCGTATCTTATCCTGAATATGGTCTCGAAAGCTTTGGTGCTTGAGATCTCGAAGTTCTCCATTCCCAATTTCGTTAAATGATCCGCAACGGCTCCCTTCGCAGCATCAATGGCATAAGTCTTTGCGCTTATATCGGCTGCAACGGAACCTGCGTGAGACCTCCAGTAATAAAGGATCTTGGGAACATGTGACACATGCTTTGCAGCGGCGGTAAGTCTCAGTATCATATCGTGATCCTGGCTGCCGTCAAACTGTGATCTGAAAAGCTCTGTCCCCTCTAACAGCTCTCTCTTAAATACGCTGAAGTGACATATGTAATTATTCGCTCTCAGATTGTCCGGTGCGAAATCAGGTTTGAAATGAAGAGTTATCATATGATCGATACTCTTGTTTCCCTGAAATGTGGTCTCGTCACAATAGATATAATCCGCGTCCTCTTCACAGATGCGCTTCATATATTCGTAAAGTGCAGCGGGGTGAAGAATATCATCATGGTCGAAGAGACCGATGTAATCTCCCTTTGCATCTTTCAGGCATTCGTTGGTATTACCGGAAATACCTTCATTCTTTTCAAGCTTCCTGTAGCATATCCTTTCATCCTTCTTCGCATACTGCATGCATATCTCACCCACCGATGCATGCTCAGCGTCGGACCCATCCGCAAGACATAACTGCCAGTTACCGTAGGTCTGGGCTGTTACGGATTCGATCATCTCACGCAGGAACTTCTCAGGTGTGTTATATAAAGGCACCAGGAGGCTGAATAATACCTTCTTCGGAAAAACTTCCGAAGACTGTCTCTCACGTTCCGCAGCATCCGGGAAGCTTAATGTCCCGTGCTTTAATCTGGCTTTTCTTTCTATTGATTTGGCAGAAAGCTTTCTTGCTATGCCGCGTGGAGAGCCGTATCTGGCCACCCTGTCCTTGGTACGCTGCATCCAGTGTATGGCAGATCTTGCAGGTGCGCTGATCTTCCAGAGTCTCCCGTTCCTGATGGCATCAAGCCCGGACTGATACTCATCAGCCTCTGCATTCTCCGCTTCTATACGTGCTTTAAGCTTATCTGTCTTCTTGGCTTCTTCACGATAAAGTGTTCTGTAATCGTCTTCCATATATGTATATATGCCTTTCAACTATCTTACGGTTCCAGGGTTCCCCAGCGCCTTATCGGAAACCGCGATATATTTTTGTCCGTTAGTCTTATCCGTATATTCGATAAGTATGCGGTACTTTCCCTGTTTGATATCAGCGGTATCAAGCCTTCCCGCAAATCCCGACAGTGCAATATTCTTCTCGCTGTACATAACCTTTTGCGCATCGGGTCTGTATTTTTCGAACAGGCTCATACGTAAGCATTCCGTCCCGTCTTCCGAAATAAGGATCAGGCTCTTGCCGGACTCGTCAAAGCATGCGTTATCTTTTCCCTGAACATAAGCCCAGCCTCTTATGCAAAGCACAGGACATTTATCATTCCTGTTCCTCTTCTGGACATCCGCAAATTCCACAGTACATTTCAGAGTCGATTCATTTGCCCCATTTAAGAGTGCGGAATATTTTTCCTTTTCTTTGTCATCGATCTTAGTAACAGCGCTTTTTTTATTAGGATCATCCGCATCAAATATCACATTTAAGATATATGATGATGAATCTCCGGACAGGTTGTGACTGTAATACGGATCCGATCCATCGAAGCTCTTATGCTTTTCATAAAGCTTCTTTTGCACTTCGATGAGCCTTGCCGCCTTGCCTATGGATTCCGGTTCCTGTCCTCTGCTTGCGGATTCAAGATGAAGAAGGACCGCATCATTGCGTTCAATATTCCGATAGCCCTTCTCGATCAGCGTAAAGCAAAGATCCACGTCGTTATATTCAACGGGAAGATCTTCATCAAAGCGTCCCGCTTCTTCGAAGACCGACTTCCTTATCATCAGACAGGCACCTGTCACCGCACTCATATTGCAGGGAAGCGCAGCTGCACCGTAGTAATAGATCCTTGTATCCGGGAATCCGATAAGCTTGTGTGCAGGTCCGATAGTGAGATTCGTTATGCCCACATGCTGGATCTTCATATCATCCGGATACCAGAGCTTCGCACCTACAGCGCCGCTCTTCTCCTGCATTGCGGTACCTGCCATTATCTTCATCCAGTTCTCTTCTATGACCTGTACGTCATCGTTTAAGAATAATAACAGTTCACCGGATGCTGCCCCCGCGCCTCTGTTACACATCGCGGAAAAATTAAAATCTTCTCTGTGATATATATAATCAAAGTGTCTGCCTGAACTCTCGGAGAAGGAAGCTATCAGATGACTGATCTTCGTCCTGTTATCACTGTCGCTTCCGTTATCCACGATGATGATCTCATACTCGGGATAATCGGTCTTTTCAAGTATGCTCTTTATGCAGGAGCCAAGCATCAGCGGATTGTCCTTTGATAGGATGATCACTGACACTTTAGGCGTCTTTGATTTTTCAAATACGGGATAAACAGTGTACACGTCGCCTGCGGAAGTACGATATACTTCGGTCTCGATATCCTTCAGAGTCCTTAAGAACGCTGCCCTGATGAGTGCATATCGCTCACCGTATCCGAAGAAATTCACGGCATCCCTGTAATCAAAGCCGTCACTCTCCGATGATCCGGGCAGTTCCTGTCTGCAATGATATAAAATGCGATCCGTAAGTCCCACAGATCTGTTATCGCATGCGATGAGCATAAAAAGACAGACCGCCTCCGGGTCTGTCATATCCGCACCTGTCTGCCCAAGTGCGTCTGTCACTTTTTCGTATAAGGGTAATACTTCATTGAAAAGAGCTGCCCTGACTGCGAAGAAGCTGCCGAAGCTGCAGTATCCGAGCATAGTCTCCGGCGCATTTACCGTCTTGAAGAAAGGATCATGACGTCTTCCGTCTTCAGTGATCACATCTTCATTGGCAGTCCAGAT
>Ga0256407_10007307_pt1 | contig 16696 bp, 6 predicted proteins | sample RumenRJG_04DNA_FD_193489 | JGI IMG/M metagenome (GOLD analysis project Ga0256407, IMG submission 193489) | Bovine rumen microbial communities from Lethbridge, Alberta, Canada - RJG_04 | ecosystem: Host-associated > Mammals > Digestive system > Stomach > Rumen | place: Canada: Alberta | collected...
CTTTCGGTTGGTTAGACAAATGCCGTAGGCTTTGGAAAAACGCTGAAAGACTTCTTCATAATTCTTTTCAAATGTTCTCTATCGCTTTTATTCGTATTATTTTAAGAAGATACTGAACAGGCTCTAATACTCATGAGGTTGTTTCCGGTGTGCTTCTTGCAAACCCCGTAAGTACCAGCGGAATGACACCCATCGCTTCAAATTCGGATGAATTCATCCAGCGCAAAGGTGCAACCTCTACAAGCGGCGTATATAACCAGAATTACGGTTATCAGGGCAGCGCAAAGAAAACTACCGAGACAGTCGATTCACGCACATACGTTACCCGTTATCACATCACTGATACCCTCCCGCTGACAGCCATTGATGTTGTCAAAACGTGGGACGATCAGAGCGATATATTCAAGCTCAGACCGAATGATATTTCGGACAATCTTACCCTTTCGCATAAGAGCGCAAATGATACTTTTGCCAATATTTCAAGTCAGACATTTACTGCTCTTGACAGCACAAACAGAGGAGAATATCAGACAGCTTCTGCAACCTTCCCTGTTAAGAACAGTACGAACAATACCTACACCTATACATATATTAAGGTGCTGAAATATGCGGAAAACAACGATCCCTATGTATTCAAAGTTGAGGAAACAAGATCAAAAGCGTATCTTGATCCTGAATTTACTGACAGAGAGGGAAAGACATATACTACCCAGTACCTTAACTATGATGATGTGGACAGAAATGACTACACTACAACAGGTGTTAAGGCTCTTAGTACTACTCTTGCAGTAACCAATGAACTTGATACCCGTGACATTACGGTTTACAAGAAATGGGATGACGGCGGAAACACCGATACCCGCTACACAGTAGACTTTACACTCAACAGTACTTATGTTAGAAAGGATACCAACAATAATCCTGTAAACGAGAACTATACACAAACCAAACCGGCTGATGAAACTCCTGCGACTGCAACAGACGAGTATGATACATATGCTGTATTCACGGCTCTGCCCAAGTATGACGCAGACGGTAATGTAATCGTCTATAATGTCAGTGAGAATGTTCATGAGGGAACAGATACCCTGAAAACAGGCGTATTCACAATTCCTGCCGAAAGCATCTCAAACGTAACTGCAACCATAACACTTTGCGGTCTTTATAAGACTAAGTATTATAAAGTTATTAATGCAGTAACCGGTGATGCACTTTGTACTATCTCTCACGATACGGAAACAGGCACAAGAGATGTTTATGTAAGCTTTACTGTACCGTCAGGTCAGTTCTTCGTCAAGGTTCAGGAATCATCAGACGGCACGAACTATACTGACCTTAAAGATGTAAAGATAAAAGTTGCTAAGAAGACTCAGGACGGTAATGTAATCCTTGATGATGTTCCATACTTCATTGACGGGCAGACAAAGTACGGCTATGCAGGAAGTGCGACTTATGTTGCAGAATCTGAAACGATCAATTCTGTAGAGAAGAAGTATGTAACAGAATATTATGTTACAAACAAACTTCCGCTGACGTATATGAAGACTGAAAAAGTATGGGATAACAAGACACCTGATAACCTTAACAAGTATTCAGACTCTTATATGGCTGTATCTCTTGATCGTAAAACAAATTCGGGAGCAAACTATGCAACAGTTATACCCAATCCCGATAATTTACCTCTGACATTCACGCTTGAAGTTTCTTCCAACAACGGAACAACTTATGAGCCTGTCAGTGATAATACTATTGTTGCTAAGATTAATGTTTCAGGAAAGTATAACCATGATGATTCCGGCGTATTTACAATTCCTTACACAGAAAAGTCAGATGGAAAATATGTGATATTTATTAATAATCTGGACGAGAATAAAAAATACAGGATTACTAATATTTCCGGATGCTCGGAGTATGAGATTAAATTTACTAAGTCTATCGTACTCGGAGACACTATGAAGATCACAGCGTCGGGAGATCCTGCGGTAATAATTGATCACAGCGAAAATATGTACAAAGAGTTTGATTCACTGCCTGTTTATGATGAAAGCAATAACGCTTATTCGTATAAGATAGTTGAAAAACCGCTGAAAGGCTATACAGAATCGTATTCTACAAGTACTGGTGAGAGCCGTACATATTCAGCTACTGACAATATTGTTACTGCTCAGGTAAAAGACAGCAATAATCCTCAGATGGTCTATATCAAGAATACACAGATACTCGGCAATGCAGAGGTTAAGAAAATCGACCAGAACCACTATGATGCGTTTAACGATCATTCAGCAGGATATGTTGATGAGGTTATTCCGAATGCAACATTTGAATTGACATGCAACGGCATTGACGTAAATGTAATGAAGGATACTGACGAGAAGTATATTCTTGGCGGAGACAGCAATATCGTTATTTCCGATGCACAAGGTATGATCTACTTCAAGGACTTCCCGCTTAATACTTATACTCTTACAGAAAGCAAAAAGCTTCCTAATTATCTTCTCAGGGAACAACCGGCCGTCTTTACGATAGATGTTGAAAATGCTTCGGCTACGACTGCAAAGGCAAGCTATGATTCGGGCTTTGTTCTTGGAAGTGAACCGTACAATCGTATCGGTAACCTTCAGCATGTAGAACAGACAAAGATCACGCTCGTTAAGGTTGATGAAGAAGACGAAGCCAAGAGACTTCCGGGTGCGACCTACTACCTGTTACAGATGGTGCCTTATAACAGCACTATGCTTATGACAGAAACTGAATATCTTGCTGCCGCCGATAAAGCGATCACAGACTGCAACTTTGAGATTACCAAAGAAGACGGCAGACTTAAATCTTCTGTTGCACTATTCTGGCATACATCAGATATGGTCAGCGGCAGTCATATCCCGTCGGTTTATACCACAAACGCAAACGGCGAGATAGAAGCACCGCAGTACATGCTTGCAAAACCGGCAGGCGATACGTCACTGGTTTATGCAATCCATAACGGCAGATTTGACATTCCGGCAAAGGATGTTCCGATGAACAGCTTTACCGTCTCCGGCATGAAAGCGTATGTTGACAATACAGATACCAAATATGAGTTCAGGCTTACAGATAAGACAGACAAGGACGGTCATGTATTTAGTGATAGTAATTATGAAACCTTACCCGTAACCGTGATCGATGGAAAGGCTCAGTTTACTGTGAACTATATAGGTGCGGCTCCGTTAGGATTCTCAGCCAACGGATTCAGCTTTGAACTCCAGCACAGACCGGAAGGTTCAGATGATTCTAAATGGGAAACTGTACCGGATTACTATGAAACCGGTCCGATCACAGGACTTATGGACGGAAGATATATTTTCGTAGAGGTACAGGCTCCAGAAGGATACGAGCGCAGCTACATCACAGAAAATGGCATTGGTGCCTTTGAAATCAAGGGACAGGCAAGGCAGTATCGTTTTACACACAAGGATAAACGCAAGAATGCAAACCTTGATATCTACAAGGTTGACGAACACGGCGATCCGCTTGACGGCGCTGAGTTTGATCTGTATTATGTTCCCGATAAGGCAAGCAAGCCTACTACATACAGTATCAGCAGTCCGGTAACATCACCAAGTCCGTCACCGAGCGTGACGATTCAGGGAGATCCACAAACTGTTCCTGATCCGGCGGAAGGCACTTCAACAACTACTGTGACCTATTCTTATAAGCCGCAGGAAAATGTTCCGACATCAGAACCGAAAACATGGATATTGCCGAGAACCGACAATGATTATATTTTCTTTGAGGATGTTAATTGCTACAGTGAAAATAAATGGTTCTGGAAAGACGGCACCTTTGTCAATACTACTTGGCCAAACAGCCGGACACTGACCAAGGGTGATCTGGATAATGAACCTACAACAGATATTGTAGCGGAGTTCTATGACAACAGCGGAAAAGCTATTGGCAAGTATAAGGTATGGGAACGTTTTGTATATTATAATAATAGCAACGGACCTGTCTATGAAAACAGTACCGGACGCACACAGAATATTATCTGGAAGATACAGCCGCCGGACGGTGCTAAAATGGTACGATTCATACTTGGCTGGGGTACATGGCATAACTATACTGATAAATTCGAGTTTACTAAAGGTAAATTGTACAGAAGAAATGGCAACGGATCATCCGGCCATATTGAAGTAGCTACCTGGGATGATCTTGGTGCTAATGCAGCAACGCTTCCTGCAACCACATCTTATCCCAGAACAGCCGGCAACAGCGGTGTCGCTTATGAAGCTTTGCCGCAGAAGATTATCTTCCGCCGCAATCATGAGTATTGCTGGGATAATATCCATATTGAGTTCTTCAAAAATAATGGAACAGATGCAAATCCTTCATATGAACCCATAGGTGAGAGGTTTCCGGGATACCTGATGGAGCCATATGCTTATGCACAGTCAAATTACCGAATCAAATTCCAGAACAAAGTCGAAAACGACGGCGATCTGTGTTATGAGATTGCTATCCCGAAGGAGGCAACGCATTTCCGTATCAACAATGGTACTACATCTACCCATAGCAGCGGTGATTATGAGAACTATGGTTATTACTATTCAGCAATCACTAAGATAGATCTGACTTCTAAGGATAAGAAAAATTACAACAACTACTGGAAGTTTTCATCAACTAATAACCGGCAAAATGGTACTCTTGTAAAATGGACTGATGATGAGATCACACTTCGCAATGATACCCTCTATGATAAAAACGGTACAGCATTTGAAGTAAATTCCGACCATGACTTCGTTTACTTCAAAAAGCCGGCCGGTTGGAATAATGTATATGCTTACTTCTATGGCGGCGGCGATCTCCGTGATGATAACTGGCTGAGAGCAGTTTATTCTATCTGGCCGGGTGTTTTGCCTATAGGTTCCGATCTGTATAGCAATGGCACAATTCAGGATCCTACACTCGCCGGTGCCGGTTCGGGCAATACCTTCAATCAGTATATGAACAGTCTGGAACTGCAGCCCGGAGCTACCTTCAAGGAAAAGTATGGCGATACCGTTTATAAGTTCAGACGGCCTTTGGGTGATATCAAGAATTATACAAAGGTGATCTTCAGCAACGGTCTTGTCGGTGCAGGAATCAGGAAAGGCAGCCTCGGCGGCAAGGAAACCAAGGTGATTGAATATACTCTTGGCTATGGCTATTATGCTAACGACGGAAATGCTGCCCAGACCTCCGTTAGTAACTGGATGCAGGAGGAAAACAACAAGACTGTCACCTATACTTTCCGTAAAAGCGGCGGCACAGTTGATTACCTCTACATCAAGAACAATGCCGGCAATACCTGGGATGATATTCATGTACAGTTCTATAACGGAAATACACAGATACTCCAGCAAGGTCATGGCTATGTGATGAAGTATACCGGTAAGATTGATGGTGATAACAGGGAATGGTACAAAGTTCCTGTTCCGGATAATGCAACACATTTCTCTCTGTCCAACGGCAACAGAAAGCAGAGCAGTACCTACAACTACAGTAAGTCTACAGGCAAATATCCGATTTTAGCGTATTCGGCTTCTACACCGACCACCTCCGGCTATACAACAACCGGTGATATGGTATATCAGATTGCCGATACTGCAACATCAGGCACAACCTACAAGCTTACGCTTTCAAGTCCGACGATGGAAAGGCATGAAGTAACCGGTCAGGCTAATGCACAGGTCAATGATGCCGATTATACCACCAGAGGCGACAAGCTGAATATTGTCGATATGGTTAACTCTTGGACGCTGACGAATACACCGAAAATAAAGTTCTTTGATGCAAACGGTACTCTGATAAATACAGCGGCTAATCCAAACGGCGAGTATCACGGTATCATGAGTAAGAACGAAACAAGCGGCACTTACAACGGTAAGCACTGGTGGAGTCTGGATATACCGCTCGAAGCCGCATCGTTCACCGTCAACGACGGTTCGTCCAATCCGATTTTTGAAAAGGTAGATAATAATACAGGTCAGACAGCCGATTTCACCACCGGCGGTATGTATTACAAGACAACAAGCAATACGGCTGTTGAAATTATCTGGCCGACCTTCTCAAACGGTACGATCTATACCGGCGATAACGGCACTTATGACAAGCGTGGCGACTACCTGTATATGGTATGCAGCAGCATTGGTTCTGACGGTTGGGAGAATATGTATGTCACATTCTATTCCGATGCATCAGGCAGCACTGCAATCGCAAATGCTCAGGACATTCAGATGAAGTACACAGGTGAGCTTACATACAGCGAGAATGCACCGGTTGACGGCACAAGCACGAATATCAAGGAAGCCGCCGGACACTGGTACAAGGTCGCAATACCGTATGAAGCAAAGTCATTTACTGTAAAGACATCTGACAACAGTAAGCAGCTTGATAAGGTCTACCCGATCTATACCAAGCGCAGCAAGGCGGCAGTTTACCGTCAGAATTATACTCTCGGCGGAATGCAGTACCGCATTTCCGATACAGCCACCGATGGAGCATACACACTCGGTCTTGCAACGGAGTACAATGACGGTCAGCCGTTCTATCCGCAGTTCACCGAGAACGAGATAATCGAATGGGAAGAAGGCGGCAGTGTACCGCAGGAGGAGAGCACCGAGCCTATTGTTATTGATTCGTCAGTAACAGGACAGTTCAAGGAAGCCGGTATCGTATCAGCTCCCGTTTCCAACGCTTCGCAGCCTGCCGATACTCCGGTGCTGTATGAAACACCGAATGACAACATCACCTATACATGGGACAACTACTACAACTATCTGCGTTTTGTTCCGCCCAGTGCTTGGACAGGTACTATCAATGCCTACTTCTTTAAGGAAGGTGACAGTGGATATACATCTTGGCCTGGAGAGAAAATGACACAGATAGATAACTGGATAGATGGTGCAGGAAATAGCAAGCCGGCATATAAAATAAAGATACCGGATGGTGACTGGGATAGAGTAATATTTAATAACGATGGTAATGATAAAAACAATCAAACTGTTAACATTCAATTTGTTCGTGGCAGCCTTTATTATGTATCTGGAAGTGTTAACGGTCAAAGCAATACAAACAAAGAAGTCACACCTGATTCCAAATATGCCGAGACCCAAGCACCGACAGTAATACAGGATGGAAAGCTGAGATTTAACAATTCTCAGAATTGGAGTACCGTATATGCTAAGTTCTACAACAGCAGCAACCAGCTTCTTGATGCAGACGGTAATATTGCTGCAAACAACTATCCCGGCACTACGATGCAGCAGCTTTCCACAGACACGACAGGCACGCTTAGTATAGGTGTCCCTGACAATGCTGTAAAGGTGGTTATCACAGACGGCGGTTCAAATACCACTGGTGATATTGAACTGAATAGCGAAAATGCCTTTGGTAGAAATAAGATTTTGAATTATGGTGTTGTAGGTACTGACACTGGATGGAACACAAGAAATTATATTTACTTAAGGCGTCCGGTGGCTGGAAATGGGTATTCTGATGCAACATTTACAAGTTGGGATGCTACGACTATAAAACTGATTAAAGGTAGTGGAGATAATAAGGTTGAAGAAACTGGTTCCATGACAAGTATTAGTGCATCTCAAATGAGGATTACAGGAACGAGTTCTTCACTGAATGGTGAAGTTTGGAGATATGCAATTAATCCAAATGATCATTGGGAAAAAGTTGAGTTTTGGGATAGTAACCATGTTGGAGGTTTTAATGGAAGTGGTCAAAATTGGAATAATGGATATACAGAAACTAAGGATTTAACTAATTACGGAGTAGGAAACTATTTTGTAAGAAATCCAGATCAAAAGTTTAATACGGGTAAAAATACATTGTCAGATGCAGTTATACTTGAAGAGTATAGTTCAAATAGTAATTATGGTTGGACTTTTTCTAATTACAGTTCCGCATCCGAAACTTATGTATCTACCTATCAGCCTGAAGACAGATATGCAATGATAAGCGATGTTAACGGAAGTACAAATGCAGCACAAGGAACAGGTGATATAAACAACTTTGTCAGAATAATATCTTCTGACTCTGATGTTTTGATTCCTTATATCAAGTTCTACAGCGATACTGCAGGAACTAATGTTATTGGCGGCGTTGATCGTGGCATAAGCGTAAGATTTGCAAGAATTAACGGCACTGTTGCTCAGCTCGGCAAGGGGACTTCCGATAGTCCGTATCTTATCAGGATTCCAAAGAATGCAAAGTCCGTAAGACTGTTTGATGATAATACTCAGGTCGGTGATCTGATAACGCTTGATAACGAGGGCGGTGTAACTCTGACAGTAAGTTCAGAAAACTCAAATATAAATGTTACAAAGACGTCTAATGTAAAATCTTCCGCTTACATCCGGAACTACGAGCAGAAGACCGACTTCGACTACATCTACTTCACCGATACAGAAAACTGGCGCAGCTCCTCCGACAGCGGCGCACTCTATGCGTACTACTACGGCGGTGCTGACGGCGAATATAATGCATGGCCGGGTGTTCCTGCATCAAGCAGCTATACCGATAACAGCGGCAAGACAGTATATGTATTCCAGCCGCCTACAGCTGCCGGCAGCAGAGATAAGGTTTACCCGTATGTTATCTTCAATAACGGCTCTGCAAGCAACAGAAAGCTCACTCAGAAGATCGAGTATACTATGGGTTACAACTATTCGCCCGATTCGACAAATGTTCCTTACGGTACGGTGACAAATCATGCTTATCTTGCCAACGGACAGGAAAAGGCAACAGTAGGAGGTAGTGCTCTGCCGCACAGCACAGATGATGTAGTATTTGCCGGTTCTCAGAACTATATCTTCCTTGTCAACAACGGTACAAAAAATCTTAGCGACACCACGGATATTCAGAACCGTTATTGGCTGGATGAAGTTCATATCAAGTTCTTTGATGAAAACGGTGGTGCTGTAGGTAATGTACAGGGCTATCGTATGGACGAGCTTATGGCAGATTATGAGGGTGATACGGTTTATCGTATCCTTGCACCATCGACTGCAAAGACCTTCCAGATAACCAACGGTGTAGGCAAGGGCACAGGTTCGTATAACTATACCCGTGAGTCCGTAATTACCGGCATATCCGAAAACGGTCTGTACCGCTTTGTCCGTAAGGCAAATGAAGTTTACGGCGACACTCCCGAACAGGCTTATGCAAAAGGTAATGAAAGCGATACGAAGTATTACCTTGAATTGCTCAACAAGCGTGACGATCAGGACGAAGAAGATAAGCCGATCATTATTACAGGTCACGGCGAGCCGATACGCTTGGCAACCGTTGAGACCGGTGATGACGGTCATGCAAAGTGGATAACCTATCTCAAGAGAAAAGATGATTCGGAAGATGTTGATGACAATTATCTGGATCATACAGTCAGCGATATCAGAAATGAGTCTGTAAAGACTGTAAAGGTCAAAAAGTGGGGTACATATTACTGGAAGGAAACAAAAGCTCCTGTCGGATTCAACGCTGACAAGGAAGAACTTGAAACTTTCGTAATAGATGCTCAGAAAGCTGATATGTCTGTTTATGTATTCACGGCTAAGGATACCCACAAGCGAGGCAGTGTCGTTCTTACAAAGACTTCCGAACAGAAGCTTGGTAAAAAGGATATCGGCACAAAACTTGCAGGTGCAGAATTCGAGCTTTACAAGCGTAATGTAAATAATGGTGCTTTAAACGAAAAACTTTATGTATTAAAGCACAAAATTACCGAAAATCTGTATTATGTTCCGATAGCAGAAGTCGGCAAGAGCAATATCGTTACAGATGGAGACAGTAAATACCTTAATGTCACAGATGAAGATATGAAGAAAGCTCTGAAAGATTATGAGCTGTACGATTCCGATGCAGGTCACTTCAAGCTGTATGATAAAGCAGTGACAGGTGAAGACGGAACGCTCAGGATAGATAATCTTGACTGGGGACAGTATTATCTTGTAGAAACAAAGGCTCCAACAGGATATACCGTGAAAGACACAACTACAGGTGAAGCAAACAAGATCAAATTTATGGTCGGCAGAAATACCTGTGAAACTGCACAGCAGCTTATCTGTACGGATGAGATACTTCCGGCACAGCTTAAGATCAAAAAAGAGCTTGACGAGTATCTTGAAGCATGGGGCACACCGACATTCATCTTTAAGATCAAAAAGATCGCTACGGAAGAAAGTAATACATCTTTTGAGCGTATTGTAAGTATGCAGGTCAATGATTCTATCAACATGACGGGAGAAACAGGTATTATCAATATCGAGCCGGGTACTTATGAGATAACCGAGCTGAATGTATCACGTTACTCTCCGGAGGAACTTGCCCTGACTGATGAATCAAGCGGTATTTCCGGTGATGCTACTGTAACTCCAAATAAGAGAACAATAACATTCACTGTGGAAGCAGGCGGCAAGGCTGTTGTCAAGTATGATAATACTCTTGATTACTATGACAAGTTCTCTCATACCGATTACAAGCTCAATACATTCAACGGTTACAAGTCACTTATCGTAGAGTATAACACTCCTGTTCCGGTGACGACTGACCCAGCAGAGATCAATAAGTCTGAACTCAAAGCGTGGTTTGTAAAGAGTGACGGTACAAAGTCTGAATCAGAATTGACTGATGAACAGAAGGAATCACTTAAAATTGAGTATGTGAAGCCCGAAAAGGATGATACTCAGTCCGCAACAGTTCCGCAGACCAAGCCAAAGGATGAATTGTTTGACGACAAATTCAAGGATGACACCGACGGCAAAAAGATCGTTATTAATGATCCTGAACTCTTTGCAGACGGTGTATATCGCCTTAAGGCAACCTACGGAGATGCATCTACAGGTACGATATCTGATACATTTGATATCAATATGGGAAGCAGATCGACCGGTACATATCAGTTTGATACAACAGTTGTTTTCCATGCATCAACTGATAACCTGTCTTACTACTATGATGAGGTTCCGAAGGTTCAGGCATATACAGCTGATGAAAGCACAGAATATACATTTGATATTCCTGCCGAAAATGCTGTAAACGGTATAATATCCGTAAGGATACCGGGACTTCCGAAGTATAATAATTTTGCACAGCAGTATCAATATTCTGTTACAGATGCATATGCAGAGGTAACAACGGTATCTGCCGGCGGCAATACCGTAGACCTTCTGGTTACAAAGGATTTCACACAGCATGAGCATACTTTGAGCTTTAAGGTTCAGCGTAAAGCAGATTCAGGTGATCTTTTGGTTGTTGAAAAACCGCTGAAAGCTATTGTTGTAAACGGAGTTACATCTGAATATGTTTTTAACTTTACGGTAGTAAAGGATGAAAATGATCTTCCTCAGATTCATTCAATCAGACACAACGGACTTACAGTAAGTCTTTATGATGTAAAGGCGATAATCAATAATACAAACAGCGACCTTAAGATTATCCAGACACATCTGTCAAAGAAGGAATTTGAAAACATTTGGATAGATTCCGAAAACACCGAGATCAAATCCACAGATCTTGCAGATGCTATCGCTGGCAATGTAAAAGCATCAGACGGCAAAATACTTGTTTATACTGCAAAACTGAAAGATAAATGATCTCACAGAACAGAACAAAACAAAACGACCGGCACGGTAGATTCGAAAGAATTTACCGTGCCGGTCATTTTTATTAAATAATTGTCCGACAGTTTATTTTACGTCTTTTTTGTTTATAATAAATATGCTGAGTGCTATAAAGCCTGTTGTGAAAATAAGTGCTACAGCAAGCGCTGTGCAAAGCTCGACAGTTTCAGATGTCTTAAAGACATGTCCGTAAAGTGTGTCGGGCATATACTTCGTTATATCAAAGTTCTTTATATTAATAAGATCTATCACCTTGTTTATGCCAAGATATATAAGGTTCAGAGCGCCTACACTGAAAAGTACACCTATAACTATGCCTAATGTTTTGTTTCCGAGTGCCGCAGTAAAGAACAGGGCTATTGATGTCAATGCAATGCCAAGCAGATAATTGACAAGGAATGAAACAAATGCATCACCCATATCGCCGTCAAATGCAAGTGTTGCTTTGGGGCAGATAAGTATTGCAAGAGTGCTTGACAAGAGAGCTGTAACCATAAAGAAGGCATTATGGAAAAGAATAGCTATAAACTTTGAGAAAGCTGTATAGCCCTTCTTGCTTATCTGTCCTGCAATATTCTTTATGTAGCCGTCCTTGATATCGGCATAAAGGAAGCCTGTTGCCGATACGAAAAGTATTACCATGAAAAGACCGCTTAGCGGATTTGAAAGCAGGTCTGCAAAATGCATGTGGTTTGATTCTGCCATTGCTGCAAGCTCTGCTTCCGATACGCCTGAATCAGGGGTTGACCTGAGCAGTTCTATTGACCAGTCTGTCAAAAAGGGGATCGCAAAGTTTATAAGAAAATTCAGACCGAAAAGTATAATGTTTGTTACCCAGAAAAGCTTGGAGCGGAACAGTCTGTAAAAGTCCATTTTTATAAGTCTACCCATTATGCTTACCTCCCGTAACACTAAGATAATAGTCTTCAAGCGAAACATTTGAAACACTTACGTGTGAAGGAACGATATCCTTTGATACAAGAAGTTTTACAACGTCCTTTACATCTTCAAGTCTTTCGCTTATACGGATAAAGCCGTCATTATCGGGAGCAGCTGTTCCGAAATCAGCGGCTTTCAGAACCTTTATAGCAGATTCGTTGTCGTCTGTTTTTACAAGCATATATTTGCCGCAGCGCTTGTGAAGCTCATCTGTTGTGAACTCGTCAATAAGCTCGCCCTCGTGGATTATGCCGTATGAATCGGCAAGCTTTCCAAGCTCGTCAAGGATATGGCTGGATATCATAATGGTTATACCCTTTTCATCCCTGAGCTTTGCAAGCATTTGTCTTACTTCAACGATACCCTGAGGATCAAGACCGTTTATAGGCTCGTCAAGTATAATAAGTTTCGGATCGCCGATAAGTGCAAGGCCGATGCCGAGACGCTGACGCATACCGAGAGAGAATGAGCCTGCGTGTTTTTTGCCGGCATTTTCAAGACCTACAAGCTCGATTATTTCATCAATATATCCTGCTTTTTTGTCACAGCCCATAGCGATAGTTTTTATTTTAAGATTTTCATAAGCCGACATATTCGGATACAAGCCGGGATGTTCGATAAGCACACCAACGTGTTTCATTTCCCTGCGTGCCTCATCACCGCTTTTGCCGAACATTGTGAAAGTTCCCTTTGTGGGATTTGAAAGACCGCTGAGCATTCTCATAACTGTGGTTTTTCCTGCTCCGTTACGTCCTATAAGACCATACACTTCACCCTCACGGATATGGATGTTGATATCTTTTGCCGCATCCTTATGACCGTATGTCTTGGTAAGGCCTTCTGTTGTCATTATATACTCCATGACTTCCTCCCCTTTGTAATTGATGTTTGTTGTTTGGTTAAGTAGGTAACCTTAATGTGCCTATTATATCATCATATAATTCATTTGTCAACATAAAAAATAAAAATGCCGCAAAGCTTACTATTTTGCGGCATTTTTATTAATTGATTTTGTTGTATTCTTCCATAACCATTTTTTGCAGATCTTCTGCTGAATAACGAAGTCTTTTGGCTTCTTCAAGTATGGCTATAACATATCTTTCCCTGAATGTTTTGCGACGTTCCTCGATAAGCTTTTCTGTTGCGCCCTCGGCAACAAACATTCCGATGCCTCTTTTTTTATAGACTATCCCTTCATTAACAAGTACGTTTATACCCTTGTTTACTGTTGCGATGTTTATATTATATTCCTTTGAAAGTCTGGTTGTGGAGGTAAGCTGTTCGCCTTCCTTGATCTTTCCCGAAAGAATATCATCCTTAACGCCCTCAGCTATTCTTGCAAATATTGGTATGTTTTCGTTTATAATGTCCATGCGGTGTCCTCCTGTCAATGTGTATTAAATTAGTTGTTTAGTTGAACGATTAACTTGATATAAGTATAACGTATTGTCATAAATTTGTCAATAACTTTTCTTTATAAGCAAATAAAAAATATGCACCACTGTTCATAGTGATGCATGTTTATAGTGTGAAAAATTATTATTTGCTGCTTTCAGTGCTGATTTCAAGATTTTTTGCAGCTTCCCTGATTGCAGATTCGTCAATTTCCTCTCCGTTAAGACCTTTCTTGAGTTCACTTACGATCTTGTCGAAATCTTTTCTTTCCTCGGGCTTCATGTTCTGACCGATGAAGCTGTTTGCACCGTTGTTTGCATAATCAGTAATAAGTGACATAACTCCTACTGTTACGCTTATACCGATTGAACCTATGATAGAGATTATGCCTATAACTATAGCTGCGATACCCATTCCTTTGCCGCCCTTTTTCTTGCCGATAGCACCTACAATTATTGCAGCGATTGCAACAGGCAGAGCGAGTACAGCGCATGTTACGTTTACAGAACCGTAGAAGTTTACTTTTGTACCTTTGATAGGCTCAAGCGGGATCAGCGCAACTATAAGCAGGATTACTGCTACTGCTGCAAGTACAAGAGCAATAATAGATGTAGTTTTTTTGTTTTCCATTTTCTTAATCCTCCGTTAAAATATTTAGTTGAGTAAATTGCTATGTGGATAATAGCATATTGTTTTTCATAAGTCAATAAATAATAAGGGAAAAACGTAAAAAATGTCGGATTGCCCTGTATTTATGAATTATTTTTATATTTTTTAGTGACATACAGCGATTGAAGTGTTATAATATTATAAATAAAATGTTTTTTAAGGAGTGTTAAAATGGTAAAAAAAAAGAAAAATAAGGATACGCTAAACCTTATACACAAAAGACCAAAAGGAATACTCAGAATAATTTTCAGCCGTTTTCTGATAATTTTTGCACTGTTCGCTGTGCAGATAATAATTTTTGTTTCGATTTTTGACCTTAGCGATACAATAGCCGAATGGGGACCTTTTTCGCTTTTCTTTTTACTGTTCGTAGCTGCGATGTTTTTTTATCTTTTCAAAAGCGATATGGATTCCACGGCAAAGCTTACATGGCTTTTGCTTATGTTCTTGTTCCCTTTGCAGGTGGCTGTACTGCTCTGGATGACGGAAAAGCATATAGGACACAGAAAGATAGAAAAAAGGCTTGCTTTTCTCAATGAACAGAGCAGGGGGAAGCTTAAAAGAGATGAAAGTCTTATGCAGGATGAGGATATAATCTTATCTGGAACAAAGAACCTTTGCAGTTATCTTAATAAGAGCGGTGACTATCCGCTTTATAAAAATACTCAGGTGACATATTTCCCGCTCGGCGAGGATAAGTTTGAAGCTATGGTTGAAGAGCTTCAAAAGGCGGAAAAATTCATATTCATGGAGTACTTCATAATAGACGAGGGCTATATGTGGGGAACAATACTTAAAATCCTTGCCGAAAAGGCTAAACAGGGTGTTGAAGTAAGAGTTATGTATGACGGTATGTGCGAAATGTCAACACTTACATATGACTATCCCAAAAGAATGGCTAAACTCGGAATAAAATGCAAGTCGTTTTCAAAGCTCAAACCTTTTATCTCAACAAGCTATAACTACCGTGACCACAGAAAAATACTCGTTATAGACGGCAAAACAGCATTCAACGGCGGTGTTAATTTAGCGGATGAATACATAAACCTCATAGACCGTTTCGGTCACTGGAAGGATACGGCACTTATGCTTAAAGGCGATGCTGTTGACAGCTTTACAAGAATGTTCCTGCAAATGTGGAATATGACAGAGCAAACGGAAACATGGGATGAATTTCTCAACTGCTCCGAGCCTGCCGAAACTGACGGTTATGTTATACCTTATGCCGACAGTCCTCTTGACCAGTATAAAGTCGGCGAGAGCGTTTATTCCGATATACTCTACAATGCAAAAGACTATGTCCATATAATGACTCCCTATCTTATACTTGACAACGAACTCGAAACAGCTCTGAAATATGCCGCCCAGAGAGGCGTTGATGTAAAGCTCATACTTCCCGGCATACCCGACAAAAAGCCTGCCTATGCGCTTGCAAAGGCGCATTACAAGTATCTTGTAGACGCAGGTGTAAAAATATATGAATATACTCCCGGTTTTGTACATGCAAAGATATTTGTATGTGATGATATAAAGGGTGTTGCCGGTACAATAAATCTTGACTACCGTAGTCTTTATCATCATTTTGAATGTGCAACATATCTCTATAAGGCCTCGTGTATATATGATATGGAGGACGATTTTCAGGATACCCTCAAACTGTGCAGTGAGGTAACACCATATACCATCAAGCATGAAAAGCTTTCATATAAAATAGGCGGCGGTTTTATGCGCCTCATCGCACCACTGCTCTGAATACAATTCATAATTCATAATGCATAATGCTTAATGCGTAATTTAAGATGTTTCAGTAATATTTTTCCTGTGCAAGCGCCTGCTTGTACAGGAATTTTTTTGACAAAAACAGCAAATATCATGCGTGTTTGTGGAAAACTTTAAGCCTTGACTTTTGCGCCTTTTATGGTATAATCCCATCTTTGACAGTCAAAACAACAAAAAACGCCCGTAAACCGCATAATAAGTGGTTTTTGGGCGTTTATTAATTATTTGGAAACGTGGTATGTGAAAGATTTTTTGGAATATGAAAAAAT
>Ga0256407_10007310_pt1 | contig 16690 bp, 9 predicted proteins | sample RumenRJG_04DNA_FD_193489 | JGI IMG/M metagenome (GOLD analysis project Ga0256407, IMG submission 193489) | Bovine rumen microbial communities from Lethbridge, Alberta, Canada - RJG_04 | ecosystem: Host-associated > Mammals > Digestive system > Stomach > Rumen | place: Canada: Alberta | collected...
CATCATCAATCTTGGGGGCACCTACTATGGCGGTCATTTCACGCAGGACAAAGAAGGACACAGGCAGTTTGAGGTAACTTGGTGCGTACTAACCGATTTAGGCTCTTTGCCGTGGGGTAGTGCTTCAAATGGTCGTATTGGTTGCAATCCTGCGGATATGGCGGTTGTTCCGACGAGTGCGGTAATTGGCAATATAATAAGCAATTGCTATACGCCCGATACCCAAAATAATGTTTATAACAGAACAAACGATAAAACTATTGCTATGACTAACAATCTCTCAACTAGAATGATGTTATACGATAGTGATTTGGGGAACAAAACAAGTACGGAAGTAAAAACCGCTTTATCGGGGAAAAACGTAATATATGGCTTGTTAGAGCCTTACACAATCGACTTACCTGACGGAGAGCCTATCATCACGCTTGTCGGCACGAACAATATCTACGCAGATACAGGCGATAGTGCGGTTGAGCACAAGGTAAGCATTGAGGAATACGTTGAAAAGAGAATAGCAAACGTGCAGGCATTGACACTTAACACATAAGGAGGAACAGGAAAATGAAGAAGAGAGAAAAGAGAGTTGTTGACGCATTTGTAAACTGCATTAGGCACGGTGAGTTTACGGTTGATTACGCTGATGTTCTGATTGCAGACCAAAGCAAGTATGGTTGGCTTTCAGAGGCGGCACTTGAATACTACGAGGAACAGACAGAACAGTTCAGACCTGTCGAGGAAGAGTCTGTCGAAGAAGAGCCGCTTTGAGAGCGGCCGCCTCATAAAAATTAAGCATCTAATGGGAGTGATTTATTCACTCCTATTTTTATAACCAAAAAAAAATACATCTTCTACTTCAAAACTACTTTATATTATAAAGAATAAAATCTATCAGGAGGTTGTATATGTCAGAAAACTATAAAGATAATCTTTCTACAGAAGATGGCATAACTCTCTCCACAGAAAGCGGCGCAGAATTTACCACAGAGGAAATCGAAAATACCTCTTATTACGATATCTATACCCTTAGACTTAACCGCTATGGAAAAGATTACCAATCTCGTATCCAAACAAAGCGTGAAAAAGAATTTGAGTTATATCTCGAAAAAAGCGTATACAAAGTCAAGTTCTACTATGATGACAAAAAACGCATCGGTAGTTTGGAAAAATACAAACAAGACGATACGCGCACCCTTCAGTATCTCTTAACAAATATAGACCTCAATATCCCCAACGGCACAATCTTAAATATCCCTAACAAAGATAAAGTTGAAATACCGTGGATGGTCTATTACTTAGAGCAAATTGAAGCGAGCGGCTACAATCGTTACATCTTATTAAAGATGACTCACTTCCTCACTTGGACCGCGCGCGATGGTTCTACTTGCACTTCTTGGGCATATATGTATGGCCAAGAAGATAATATGTTAAAAGACGAAATTCGTTCAAGAAGTAGAATGGATACCCTCTATGGAGAAAACTTGAAGTCAAGTTTCTTCGTTATGCCCACTACTCCTTCAATTAGAAAAGACGACTATATTATCGTAGGAGAAAAGCCACTTCAAGAATATTATAGAGTAACTGGTTACGACATTCAGTCCAGCGAGGGCATCGAATATGTAACTGTTGACCCTATTTATGAATATGACCAAACTCCTGCGCCCGCACAGCAACCAACAGATGACCCTACAAACTTCTTCTGGTTGCGCGGCGGCTCTCAAGGGTAGGTGATTAAATGGTAAGAGATTTAAAAGAACTTGGACTTAACTTACAAAAAGTTGTAACGCGCCTTCAGTCCAATCAAGATTTATTAAAACTTTTATATTATACAGATAAAGACCCACTTTCTCATTCAGACCTCACTCAAGAACAAATCCAGAATGAGGTCTTTGAAAAGTTAATAAAGGTAGTACCGCGTGTCGGTCCTAAAGAAACGGCGCAAAGTCTTATCTCTATTCGTGTCGTAAATGGACTTACCAATAGAGGTAATAGCGAATTTAGAAATATTGGACTCGGTATTGAGGTCTTTGTCCCTTTAACTCAATGGTTTATAAAAGATGCTAATTTAAGACCTTTTTGTATTATGAGCGAAATTCAGCGTTCCTTAAATGGAAAAGTAATAAATGGTATAGGAAAAATCGAAGGCGGAGATTTTTCACTTAACTTCTTAACAGAAGAAATTTCTTGTTACGAAATGACTTTCGAGTTTGTTGAATATGACTAATATAAATTTCCTTTACGGTTATCCCGTAGAATTTAAGAATTTATGTATGGTCTATCCGCCAAAAGTGCATGATACTTTTAAAAAAGATTTTTTCTTATACTCCCAAATACTTACTCTTTCTCAAGAGGAAATCGAAGACGAATACGTAGAAAAAGAAATGGATATTTCTAATCTTTTTACTCCATTCGAATATCTATTAAATAGTGCATATAATGACCCAACATTGAGGGAATACATACAAAATGCTTTTTATCTTTTTATCCATGAAAATGTAACCTTTCTCTTTGAACAAAAGCAAATCATAATCGGTGACATAACCGAAGTACAATCCCTGAATGATTTAAGAATACTAAAAGAAGAAGATTACTTCGACTTCCAGAACTTGGTGCGCGAGGCCATGGGAAAACCAACCGTAGAACCTCCCAATCCAAACGAAGACCCGCGCGTTAAAGCCATCAAAGCTAAGGCGCGCTATCGTGATAAGATAAAAGCCAAAAAAGGACAAGGAATTTCTTTACAAACAACTTTATCATCAATTTGTTGTATGGGAATTGGTATTACACCACTTAATATTGGAGAGCTAAGCTATGCGATGATTTCGGTCTTAATGGATACCTATCAAGCAAAAGAAAAATATCAACTTGATACAGATTGTCTTTTGGCCGGCGCAGATGCTAAAAAAATTAAACCTACATATTGGATTAGGAATTCTGAAAATAATTAGGAGGATACAATAAATGGGTAACATCTTAGATAAGTATGGTATCAAAGAAGTTGCAGACGTAATGTTCTACGAAATCGATGCTACTGGTAACCCTGGTAAGCCGGTTCTTTATCTTGATACCCTTAAGGTTTCTACTATCGAGCAGACAGCAGAAGAGGCTGTTGCTAACGGTGGTAAGGGTAACGCTCCTCTCGTAACATGGGACTACGGTAAGGATATTAACGTAACCCTTCAGGATGCGCTTTTCTCTGCTAAGTCTATGGCTATTATGTTTGGTAATGGTACTGTTGGTTCAAGCATGACCACCTTGAAGAAGACTCTTGTTTGGACTGCTGCTACTGGCGCTACAACTCCCCCTACAAGTTTCGAGGGACCTCAGGGCAAGAAGTATGCTGTTCCTACTACTAAGGTAAGCTACGATGCTACTGGCGCTTCTACAACCACATTCACAATCGGTCAGACTTACTACACAACCTTTGATATGCCTATCAAGGACGTTGGTGTTATTAATGTTGACGCTAACTCTTTCCCTGGTACTTACTATGTAACCGGTGATACTTACGCTCGTTCTGCTATTACAGGTAACGATGAGTTCTATCAGTTCATCATCCCTAAGGCTAAGGTTAAGTCTGGTAACACTATTACTCTTGAGGCAGAGGGTGACCCTTCAGTATTCAATCTTGACCTTCACGTTCTCCGTCCTACAAGCGGACCGATGATGAAGTTGGTTAAGTACGATATGACTGAAATTACTGCTTGATTTTAAATAACTTAGTGGTAGTAGGTGGAGGCTTCGGCCTCCATCTATTTTATTGGAGGATAAAATGTTTTCATTCAAAGATTTAGAGAAGGTTAGCCTCAAGGCTACTTCTAATATAGGAATTGGAAATAAACAATTTGTTCCCGGTGAGACTTTAGCCTTTTTTGACAAAATACAGATAGCAACTTTGGATGAAGAAAGAGACGTTAGGGTTGCGGAAGGCGGATATGACAATATTCCTCACGTATTTTGGGATACAACGAGAGATTCGAAAGTAAGGTTTTCCCAAGGTGTTCTCTCTAAGGAACATTTTGCATTAATGACAAATTCTAGACTTATTGAACAAGTTGGAGTTCCAATTTCTATCACTGAACAAGAAGAAAAAGAAACCGATGAATTAGGAAAAGTTACTCTTGCGCGCGAACCTATCGGAGAAATTTTTATATACAATAAAAACACCGGAGAGAGAATCACAGAGTTTACAGTAGACGGCGCGACTTTGGAACTTAGTACTCCTTTTTTAGACGTTTTAATAAGATATACATACAATTACATAAACCAAAGTTTCGATTATAAAATCGGGCAACGTTTAGTAAATGGTTTTGTGGAGTTAGAAGGAAGAACGCGCATCAAGGACGATGCGACTGGGCAAGTGGTAACAGGAATTATTAAAATTCCGCGATTGAAGATATTGTCCGAGTTATCTATTAGACTGGGCGAACAGGCAGACCCCATTGTTGGGCAATTTGATGGTTTGTGCGTACCAGTTGGGTCTAGAGGAAACACCATCGTAAGTCAGTTTATCATACTTAACGATGATATTGATAATGACCTATAATGATAATCGGCTTTAACTTCGGTTGGGCCGATTATTGTTTTGGAGGAAGAAAATGTCAGACATTGTAAAAAAAGTGAAGATTGAAGAAGTTGCTGATGTCAGTAGCGTTTTGAAGGGTATCAAAGAGATTCAGGATGCTCTTAAAAAACTCTCCTTGCCGCCGGACACCCAAGATAGCTTTAATAGACTTTTTAATAATGTAGAGAAACAGGCCGAAAGAGCTAGTAAAGCTATGGCTTCAGGCTTTAAGACAAAAGGGTCTGTAAATACTTATACTACTGCATTAGGGCAAATTGTAGATATTTATGATGAACTTGATAGAAGAATTAAACGTCTTGATAAAGACAAAATTAGTTTAAATATCGAGTCTGATTCTTTTGACAAAGTTAATGCCAGAATAAAAGAATTAAATACACAAATTACTAATGCCAAGAATAATATTGAGAAATTAAAAGGTCTCAAGACCATAGACAATCTTGGTTCCAAAACTAATAATAAAGTAGGTTCGTGGGATACCTTAATAGAGGCTTATAAAAAAGGTGACATAGATAAAGCCACTAAAGCCCTTAAAACTCTCAAAGGATTATTAACTAAGCACGATACCGACGCAGATTTTAGTAAGACTACTAACTGGGAAGCCTTTAACAAAGATTATAAGACCGCAGTCGAAAGAGTTGAAGAACTCAAGAAGGCTCAGGAAGGACTTGCACTGGCAGAAAGTGAACTCAAGAATAAGAAAGCTGAGTCAGCGCAGTATACCCAGAGAAGTGCTGATGTCCTTAACGCGGCTGGTAAGGCGGCAGAAGATGGTGCAAAAGCTTCAAGAGATTATGCTCGCGCGCAAGGTCAAGCCGCGCAAGAAACCCAGCAACTCAACTCTGAATTAGAGCATTTTAAGAGTAAAGCGGCTTACTTCTTCGGTATTGCGAACGGAATCAACTTGTTAAAGAGAGCAATTCGTTCGGCTTACGATACCGTAAAGGATTTGGATGCCGTAATGACAGAAACTGCGGTAGTTACTGACTTTGACGTTGGTGATATGTGGGCGCAGTTACCTGAATATACACAGCGCGCTAATGAATTGGGTGTATCAATTCATAGTGCTTATGAGGCTGCCACAATCTTCTACCAGCAAGGTTTGAAGACTAATGAAGTTATGGCGGTTTCTAACGAAACTTTGAAGATGGCGCGTATTGCGGGTCTTGATGCTGCTACGGCATCTGACCGTATGACAAACGCTCTTCGTGGTTTCAATATGGAAATGGATAAGATGAGCGCGCAGAGAGTTAATGACGTTTACTCAAAACTCGCTGCTATTACCGCTTCAGACACAGACGAAATTTCTACCGCGATGACAAAGGTTGCATCCCTTGCTCACAACGCGAACATGGAATTTGAGACCACTGCGGCGTTCCTTGCACAGATTATCGAGAGTACGCGTGAGTCTGCGGAAACTGCTGGTACAGCGCTCAAGACAGTAGTTGCGAGATTCTCTGAAGTTAAGAAGTTATATAGTAAGGGAGAATTGTTAGGAACTGACGAAGAAGGCGAAGAAATTGATGTAAACAGGGTTTCTACTGCATTGAGAAGTGCAGGTATTAACTTGAATGAATATTTGACTGGCGCAAAGGGCCTCGATGATATTTTCATGGAACTCGCTGAAAAGTGGGATAGTTTGGATATTGTTCAACAGAGATATATTGCGACCATGGCGGCCGGCTCAAGACAGCAGTCACGTTTCATCGCTTTGATGAGTGATTACAAGAGAACTGTAGAACTCGTTGAGGCTGCAAATAACGCAAATGGTGCATCTCAAGAGCAGTATGCTAAAACACTCGAATCCCTTGAGACTAAACTTTCTCGTTTAAAGAATGCTTGGAATGAGTTTGTACTTGGTTTGGCTAATAGCGATGCTATTAAGAGCGCAGTAGATGCACTTACTGATTTAATCACAGCTATCAATAAGTTAATTACTGCTGTTTCGGGTAAAAATTCAGGCGCGAAGATGGTTGCTTCTTTCTTTACCGCTTTTGCTGGATTTAAGATTGGTCAAAAAGCGATTGGTAAGAGCGGCGCCTTGACAGGTTTCTTTGGAAAACTTGTTGGTGATAATGAAGTTGTTGCTAAGGGTAGCGCTACTAAAATTGCTAGTGCTTTTTATGCTAATTTAGCTACTAAAATTTCCGATTTTGAAAAAGGCGGAAGAGTAAAAGGTAACCTTGCTCGTTTCTTTGATAAGCAAGTAAATAATATAAATAGTTATTTTGCGGCTTCAATGACTCCGGCTTTAAGACAGAATCTTTTCCAGGACGTATTAACTAGTCAGGGCAACCGCGGTTTGATGCCAGAACAATCTAAGGCGCTTCAAGAAGTCCTTAAGAATGATACTGTTGCGGTAGCGGAATTTAATCAAGTCATGGAGCAGCAAAAAATAGGTTTCCGACTTACCGAAGAAAATGCTGAAAAATATGGGTTCGTTATGCAAAAGAATAACGGTGTTATCGGCGATTCGGCTGCTAATATGAGAGTCCTTGCTACTGCATCTTTAGCAGTTGGTGGTGCTCTTATGGCTGTTGGTAATCAACTCGAAAAAACAGATGAATTCAAAACTTTTGGTACTGTAATCAAAACTATGGGTACCGCTTTGATGACCTTTGGTACTATTATGTCTGTATATCTTCCTTTGCAAGCTCAATTAATGGCTAAAGGAGTTAGTAGTGCTATCGCATCTATTCCTATTGTTGGATGGATTGCAGCAGTAGTTAGTGCTCTTATTGGTTTAGGTACTGTTCTTTATAATATTGCCAAAGAAGACTCATTAGAAACTAAATTAGAGAGGTCTACTGAGGCTGCAAAAAATGCAGCACAAGCGGCTAATGATACAAAAGAGGCTTATGAGAAATTAGCCGAAACCTGGAAGAATTTAGATGATAAATACGATGCTATTGAAAATGCTACTCAGGGTACCAAGGAGTGGAGAGATGCGGTAAAAGAAGTTAATGATGCAGTATTAGAATTGTTAAATAATTATAGAGATATTGATATTCAGAGAAACGAAAATGGTGTTCTTGAAATTAAGAATAGAAAGGAAATTGATGATAGAATTAAAAGTGATGCCTTAAGGGCAGAAGGATATAGTAGAATTAGTAAAATAAGACAATATAATGATGAAGAGACGAAGCGAAGAAGAGACTATTTTAATAGAAACTATCAAGCTACTCAGCATATCAATACAGGATACTATACTCCAGCCGCACAAGTAATAGCTGATAATCTTGATAACCTTGAGGAATTAAAATTAAAATCAACCGACGAACTTGAAGCATTAATAAAGCAAACCTATGCTTATCAGAAGACATCGTATGGTTCTAATTATGATTTTAATGAAGGTATAAGGGAAATTCAAAATTACATAAAAGAATATGAAAGTTATTCTAATAGTATATCTACTGAACGAACAGCTCTTGGTGCTACTTTTTTAAGAAATGCTAATGTTGATGGGAATTCTCAGAAGTACGTAAATTCTCTTATAAGTGACCAATATATAGATAGTTTAATGACAAAAAGTACAAAAACTTATGAAAAAATGCCATTAAATAAATTAAGAGAAAATTATGCTGAAAGCTTTGGAAAAACTTGGAATCAGCTAGCTAAAGATGACCCAGAGGCAAAAAAACTAAAAAAAGAAGAGTTACAACAGTATCTTGCTATGGCGGATGCTCTTGAAGCAAGCAATAAACAAATAGAGCCTTTTATAAATAACCTTAATAAACTTAATGACACGGAAAAAGCTCTTTTTGCAGGACAAGAAGGTAGTAATCTTACTCAAAAGCAACTTTATGACTTAAGAGGGATGGATAACCATGCTCTCTATACAAAACTTGGTGGAGATGCAGTCTATGGCGAAGGCGGAGAAGAACTTTTTAGACAATGGCTCGGAGAAAGTTTTAGTACCGCAGCAACTAATTTTGACCTCTCTCGATTCAGTACTGATTTCCAAGAGAAGTTAAATCAAGATTTAATTGGAAACTTAAGTTCAGGCACCTTCAAGACCTTTACAGATAACTTATGGTCTGTTTATACCACTTCTGGTGAGCAGGGTTTGAAGCAAGTTCAAGATTCTATTGCCAATATGGCCGCAGGAGTTAAACCCGAAGACCTTGATAGCTTCATTAAGTCTATTAGTAGTGTAGATTGGGCAAGCGCAGATTCTATCAAAACCTTAGATGATTTGGCTAAGCAATATGGCATTTCAGAAGAGGCAGTTAAGAATCTCGAACAGCAAATCATCGAATTAAATAACGCAACTAGCAAAATTGATTTTGAAAAAATTTCTTCTATTCTTGGAATTATTAAAAAGATTTCTACCGGCGCGCAAGGTCGCGATTTCACAGAAGAAGACTACAACAATCTTGTAAGTAAAGGCGTTAATAAAAACAATTTCTCTTATAATGTAGAAACTGGTAAATATGATTACATTGGTAAAAACGTTCAGGATATTACTGGTGTAATTATGGAATCAATAAAAGACTCTATTAAGGGCTCAAGCAAAATCGCGGCGGCCAGTGATGCGGTAAATAGTGCTAAGAGTGCTTTTGGCGAGGTAGATGTAACTAACGCGGCTTCCTTAGGCAAGTTCCTCAGTAAATATATCGAATCTGCGGGTAATAATTCTCTTATAGACCGAAGCGTTCTTACAGGCAATCTTGAACAGATGCAAGCCGCATACTATAAAATCATAGAGGCGGCTGCGCAGTCGGTAGATGCACAGGAAGAAATAGAAAGACTTAAGGCTCAATACTATCAGTTAAGTAATGGTGGCGGAAATGCTGCTGATGCATGGAGAGGTGAAGAAGGCGCCGCTGATGCCCTCAAGGACAAGGTAGTAAACTCTGGCTTACCAGAAGAAGTAGCACAAAAATTCATTTGGGGTATCAATAGTGGATTAAAACACTATATTGAAGAGGCCGGAAGTGTAGTAGACACACTTAAGCAAGCAGAACAGTTTGGCATTGACCCGCAAACTCTTAATTCCTATGTTGAGGCTTTGCGTCAGGTTAAGGGACTTGAGGATGCTCGTTTAGATACCTTATATGCTCTTGCTGCCGCTAATGCAAGATACCAAGATGGCTTTAAGAAAGTAATTGAGTCTTATGACGAATGGGTAGCATTAAAACGTGAAGATGGCTCTCTTGCTCCTGAAGATGGTAACCTTGACCAATTAAAGGCTTATAGTCAATTAAAGAAAGACCTCAAGGAAATGTTCAATCTTTCTGAAGATATTTCTGACGAGTTCCTTAAATCTGCTGATAATGTTGAAACATTAGAAAGAGCAGTAAAGGGTGATACAAAAGCCGTTTCACAATTACGTGCTAATTTAGCAAAAACAAATATAGATGTAAACATAAAGTCCGAAGATAAAAATACTATTTCAAATTTGATTGACCAAATGATGGCTGAGGCTCCTAACTTGGAATTTGGTGCTTCAATAAATGACTCTCAATTCGCTCAAGATTTGTTGAACTTAATGCAACAGGCCGGAATGAGTGTTGATAGTATCAATAAGATGTTTGAAAGCCTTGGATGGACTCCTCCGGTAGAACTTGAGACTATTCCATTAGAATCTGATGATGAAATGAGGTCAAAAGGCTACACTCAAGTTGTAGACCCAGTTACTGGCCAGATAAGAACGGTAGGTACTGAAGGATACCAAAAATATGCAGAAAATGGTCAAATCGTAGTTCCTAAAATTGGTAATGCTTCATTTGTGAAGCCATCTATTCCTTCAAAACCTAAGACTAAGGCTAAGAGTGGTGGTGGCGGAGGCAGCAAAAAGAAAGCCACATATTGGGAGAACCCATATGACGAACTTTATAACCTTCAGCAAAAGATAAATGAAGCACTCCGCACAAGAGAAGCTCTTGAAAGACGTTATCAAAAACTCCTCAAACAAGAGCAAGCAACTCTCGCAGACATACGTAAATCTTATTACGCTCAAATCACAAATCTGCGTGGAGAGGCTGACCTTCAAAAGCAGTTCGCCGCAGGAAGACTTCGTCAAATCAGTGAACTTGGTAACAAAATCTACACAGATGATGAAGGTAATAGAAAATCTTTCAACTCTTTAGGAGTTACAAAATATGCGTCATATAACGCAACTACCGGTTTAATAACTATTGACTGGGAAGGCCTTGACGCAATCTCAAAGAGTTCTAGTAGAGTAAATGAAGGTAAAGCAGCCGAGGCTTACATCTCAAAGTTAGAAGAACTTGTAAGTAGTTATGAGGAAGTACGTGATAAACTTTGGGACATCGAAGACGAAATCGAAGATTTAAGAGAGACCGCAATCGAGTCTTACCTCTCATTCGAAGACCGTGTAATGGAAAGCTTAGTTGAGAGTTATCAGCAACAAATTGATAGTTATCAATCTATGAGCGATGCTCTCGAAAAGGCTAATACCGAAGTAATCGATTCACTCCGTGAACAAGTTGACTTATCTCGCCAAATTCGCGACAATACAGAAAAAGAAAATGAAATCTCTGAAATGGAAAATCGCTTGGCATACTTACAGAGAGATACTTCTGGCGCCAATGCTTTAGAAGTTCAAAAACTTCAAAAAGATTTGGAGAAAGCACGCGAAGGATATACTGATACTTTGGTTGACCAAGCCATTGATAAGTTACAAAACGATGCGGCCCTCGCGGCAGAACAGCGTGCTCGTCAAATCGAAACTATGCAAGAACAGTTAGAGATAATGAAAGATACTGGTGCCCTCTGGCAGCAAGTATACGACCTTATCGACGAGGCGGCCGCAGGAGATGGCGCACTCAGTCCTCACTCAAATCTTGTAGAACTTTTAAAGAGTACTGAAGCCTTCGCAAGCTTGAGCAATATCGGACAAGAAAGATGGTGGAGTGAGGTCGCAGAACAGTTCCATGCCGCTTGGGTAGGTCGCGGTGAGGCCGAAGACAAGTACAAAGCAGATGCTAATAATGATGGAACTATCTATAACTCTGGCACTTCAAATGCAATCACAGAAGTTACTAGCGCGCCTGCTTCAACTCCTACAACCACAACACCTACAACAACTGCCACAACTTCACAATCAAAATATACTGATAAAGAAAAGTATGGTGTTGCGCTTGCGGTTTGTGACGGATATTGGGGTAACGGTGATACTCGTGTCAAGAACCTCAAATCAAAAGGCTTTAATCCAAACGAAATTCAAGCTATCGTCAACAAAGTTTACAAAGACGCAATGTCCGGTGCTTGGTATGGAAAGTACTATGGAATCAAGGACGTATCTCAGTATAAGATGAGTAAGTTCAAAGAAGGCGGCCTCGCAGACTTCACAGGCCCTGCTTGGCTTGACGGTACTAAGACTAGACCAGAACTTATCCTTAATGCTAGAGATTCTGCTAACTTCATTGCATTGAAAGACATTTTGGCTTCGTTATTAAATGGCTCTAATGGAAATGGTAGTGTAATCAATGAAGCAAAACAAGTTAATGTTGATATTAAAGCTACTATTGAAGGCGATTATGATGTTGATAGAATGGTTGAAAGAGTTAAGAAAGATATTTATGACGATGGGCAGTATAGAAATATTAACTCAATAAGTTTCTTAAGGTAAAGAATGGGGGAGTAATCCCCCATTTTTTTATACAAGACTCATTATTTTGCTACTTATATAAAGAGAAAAAAGGAGTTATTTATATTGAGTTAAAGGAGGCAAAATAATGCTGTATGATTTTTGTGGATTTACCTTTAATGGAATTCACACTTCTGAATTAAATATAATCCGTGTAAGTAACGGCTCCCGATACAATGAGACTTTGATTCCTTCATTCCAGGATAAGACGGCTCCCATTGAAGGTGGAGACGGTACTTTATTTTGGGATTCTTATTATAATAATATCCCATTCCCTATCCAGATTGCTTTTGATAATTTAAGTGAGGCGCAATTACGTAGATTGCGTCAGGTTTTTTCTGCCAAAGCAATCGGTGAGTTTATTTTAGATGAAAACCCATACAAGGCTTATACTGTGAAGGTACAGACACCTCCACAGCTTTCTTATATCTGTTTTGATAATATGAGGGCGAACGTGTTTATAAAGGAGAAGGCTCTATTCAGTTTATAGCCTATTATCCTTATGCGAAAAGCGTACATAAGTTCTTGAATGAATTTGATGACGCTTTCTATAATAATAAGAGCGAATGGGCCGAAGCTTCTGGCATGTTAACCGTGGCCGGCTCTCACGACGGTACGGGTACTAGTATCAGTTTATACAATGCCGGCGATATTGAAACTGATTGGCAGGCTTTCTATACTATGACTAGTTCCGGATGCGCCTTAACCAGTATTTCATTAAATAATGGCGAAGGCCAAATGGCTTTCTCGGCTATTACTCGTAAAAATAGTAACGATGCTTATCTTCGTATTAACTCGCGCACCTGTCTTATTGAAGGTTGCGATTCGAATAAAGTTCCCACAGGGACTCTCTATAACAACTTTTTAATCGCGGGCGATTTTTTCAAAATTCCACTTGGAGAGTCTAGTTTTGTTTCTAATACTTCTTGTGTGGAAATTAGATATAATTACTTGTATTACTAATGGAGGTAGACCATGAAAGATAAATATGAAATTTCTCTCTGGGAGGACTACCTCATCGCGGCAACCAATGAGGCGCCCGCGCATTATGAGGAGAGAAAATTATGTGTCATTGGTTCTGATACAATGACTGACTCATATCGTGCTTTTAATCCTGAATTTAAGTCTGAAATCAATGGTACTCATACACTTACTTTCAAAATGTACTATACCATTAAAGAGACTGAGATTACAGTAGATAGTACGACTTTTACTATTGATGAAGAAGGAAACTTCCTTGTTAATGGTATAAATGGAAATGAAGTAACAAGAACTCCTACATACAGTTCTTTTAATTTACAAAAAACTAGAAATCCTTTCCTCAACTTACTTGTGAACGAGCGCAAAGTAAAGTGCTTTTGGAAAGGAAAATGGTATGATTTCATTATTAAGAATTGCCGCGAAGATTCAAATGGCAAGTCTATTACTTATACCTGTACTGATGTCTTTATAAATGAATTATCAAAAAATGGTTTTAATTTAGTTTTTGATACTGAATTAGAAAATAATAGCGGTACAGTTTTAGAATTAGGACAAGCCGTTTTAGATGGCACTGATTGGAATTTAGATACAGAAAACTCTGATGTAATCCAGCAGACAAAAGAAGAGCCAGTTTATGAAGTCAATACCTTAAAAACTTGGGACCTCACTGATGAAACACTTCAGCAATCTGGTTCTATCCCTTCAAATAAAAAAGTATTAGTGTTCTACCAGCAAGTTCAAGACATACTTAACTTGTTGACCGAAACTTCTACCGCATCAACAACTGCGGAAATTCAGGTAGCATATGCATCTGACTATGAAAGAGATACAAACTCCCAATTAGTCAGCAACGCGCATTGTTATACTGATAATGTTTTATGGACAAAAGAACAATATCAGTCTATTGACTGTCTTACTATTGGTCCAACTAATGCTCCTTATCTTCGTATCTTCTATGAGCAGGGAGTATCAAGCGATTATAGAGCCGCGCGCCTTGTAAAGCAGCAAGTATGCAAGTTAGATACTTTAACAGGTAAATATTGCTATGTTTGGACTGCAACTGAAGATGGCTCTGGCCAGTGGGCCGACGCTTTCGAAGAAGGTGATGAAATCTATGAGTATAGAGCTACCGAGTGGAATGATGCTCTTATCGTTAATAACTTAGTAGTTAACCCTAAGGACTTCATCAGTAATGAAGGTTGGCTTGGTGACAATAACCTTACCTTCCAACTTTATCCGCCTTATTCTTCAGTAGCCGATATTTCTGCATACACCGCAAAGTCTTACTTACACCTTTCAAGTGGAGTAAACTTCTACAATGGCGGTATTCGCCAATCTTCAAACTTCATTCCTGAAGGCTTTGGAATTGGAGAAACCTATATATTCCGCTATAAAGCTCGCGCGAATGGAACAGGTGGACCGGGTGCGGCATACATAACTTCAGGCATTACTCCTACTATTTGTACATACGAAGACTCCGGTGCAGTTAAGGTAATAGACCCTGAAGGTCCAATATACTTTAGCGCAACTTCTATCGGTACAAGTAGCGATTGGGTTGAATGGAGATTAACTTGTACAAAGTCTATTACTAGAGCAGAAATCTACGAAAAGAAAATCGCTTTATTCTTACAGACTTCTACTAATTGTTGGCTTGAAGAGGCGCAATTATTCAAGGAAATTTACGGCGTTTCTAATGCTCGTATTAATCCTGGCGATATTGATGTTCAGTCAGTATCTACTATTAAGTATAACTATTTTAACCATACAAAATCTCAAGGCTTAATTGACGCAAGTGATATTAGTTACTTATGGTCAAGCACAACCGATTGGAATAATGGTGCCTTTTTAGAACCTCAATATAATGAGAACTTCGAGAAGATTCGTTCTATTAGCGCCAAGCAATCAAATCGTTTCAACTTAATTCAGACTCTTGCAGAGACCTTTGAGTGCTGGGCAGAGTTTATAATCAATCACGATTCGACGGGTAGAACTATCTACAATTCAGATGGTACTCCTCAGAAGTATGTTCGTTTCAAGAAAGATATAGGCCAAGAAACAGGAATTGGCTTTATCTATGGTATTGACCTTAAAACTATTTCTCGTACTATCCAGTCTGACAAGATTGTAACTAAAACAATCGTAGGTCAAAATAGTAATGAATTTGCTACAAAAGGTTTCTGTACGATTTCGCGCAGTAAGGAAAATTACCCAAGAACAAATTTCTTATTAAATTTTGATTATTTCGTAAATCAAGGCCTCATTGATGGCGGCGCCCTCACCAATGACTTGTATGATTCAACAGGTGATATTGGATATTACTATTGGCTCAATCAATATAATACCGAGTATGACAGCCTTACTGAATTACTTGATGCAAAACGCCTTGAGTTAACCAAACAATTAAGTTATCAAACTGTTTATGATGGTACGATTACTGCTCTTCAAGAGAATATTTCTAACCTTCAGGCAGATTTGATGAATCTTGCCAACGTTCAGACTTGGGCGGCCGCAACTTCTTGGATTACTGCAAATGCAAGTCAAGACCAAGTAAAATCCAAAATGATAGCTCTTAAAACTCAGGAAGATAGTTTAAGTACTTATCAGACTATGAAACAGAATCTTGATAGTTCTGTTAGTCAGTTACAAGCTATTATCGAAGAAAAGGAAGCGCGCCAAGAAGAACTTGTAGAACTTATTAAGGCACTTGACCTTAAATTCTACAAGAAATATTCACGCTTCATTCAAGAAGGTTCATGGATAAGCGAAGACTATCTTGATGATACACTTTATTACTTAGACGCACAATCTGTCGCTTATACTTCTTCACGCCCGCAAATTGCATATGATATTTCTGTAACTCGTATTAGTGGCATCGAAGAATTTAAGAATAAGGTTTTCAATCTTGGAGATATAGCCTTTATCCAGGATACAGATTTCTTTGGATATACCTATATAAATGGTATTAAAACTCCTTATAAGGAAAAGGTACTTATTTCCGAAGTTACTTCCCATTTTGACGAACCAGATAAAGATACCTTCAGAGTTCAGAACTATAAAACTCAATTTGAGGATTTATTTCAAAGAATTACAAGTACAACCCAGTCGCTCCAATATGCGTCAGGAGAGTATGCTCGCGCGGCTTCTATCGTAGAACCAAGTGGTACTATCAATCCCGAAACTCTCCAGAACTCTATCGCTCTTAATGAGCAGTTAGTATATAGCGCGCAAAATGAAGCAGTTGTTACTGACTCTACTGGTGTTACAGTTTCAGACACAACTAATCCTAATAAGAAAACAAAGATAACTTCAGGTGGTATTTTCATCACAACCGATGGCGGTACTACTTGGAAGAACGCCATCCGTGGAGAGGGTATTGCTACCCAGTTCTTAACTACCGGCGCCATCAATACCAATAACATAACCGTTATGGATGGTAACTTTAAGACCTTCCGTTGGGATGAAAGCGGTATCAATGCTTATTATAAACTTAGTGGAGATACAGGTGTCAACCTTTC
>Ga0256407_10007312_pt1 | contig 16687 bp, 20 predicted proteins | sample RumenRJG_04DNA_FD_193489 | JGI IMG/M metagenome (GOLD analysis project Ga0256407, IMG submission 193489) | Bovine rumen microbial communities from Lethbridge, Alberta, Canada - RJG_04 | ecosystem: Host-associated > Mammals > Digestive system > Stomach > Rumen | place: Canada: Alberta...
AAACAAACTTATTATGAACGACAACAAAGTTATGAATCGTGCAGCGGACAACATCCGTATCCTCGCTGCATCAATGGTTGAGAAAGCCAAGTCTGGTCACCCCGGTGGTGCCATGGGTGGTGCTGACTTCATCAACACCCTTTACAGTGAGTTCCTCGTTTACGACCCGGAGAATCCCGCATGGGAGGGTCGCGATCGTTTCTTCCTCGATCCTGGCCACATGGCTCCTATGCTCTACAGCCAGCTCTGCCTCATTGGCAAATATACACTTGAGGATCTGCAGAACCTCCGTCAGTGGGGCTCTGTGACTCCAGGTCACCCGGAGCGTGAGATCGAGCGTGGTATCGAGAACACTTCCGGTCCTCTCGGACAGGGTCACTGCTACGCTGTAGGTGCTGCCATCGCTGCCAAGTTCCTGAAGGCTCGCCTGGGCAATGTGATGAATCAGACCATCTATGCATACATCAGCGACGGTGGTGTGCAGGAGGAGATCTCTCAGGGTGCAGGCCGTATCGCTGGTAACCTAGGACTCGACAACCTGATCATGTTCTACGATGCCAACGACATCCAGCTCTCTACCAAGACAGAGGTTGTCACCACAGAGGACACTGCCAAGAAGTATGAGTCATGGGGATGGTACGTACAGAAGATCAACGGTAACGACGTCGACGAGATCCGTGAGGCCATCAAGAAGGCTCAGGCAGAGAAGGAGCGTCCAAGCCTCATCATCGGTCACTGTGTGATGGGCAAGGGTGCCCGCAAGGCAGACAACAGCTCATACGAGAGCAACTGTGCTACTCACGGAGCTCCCCTTGGTGGCGATGCATACATCAACACGATGAAGAACCTCGGTGCTGATCCTGAGAATCCATTCCAGATCTTCCCAGAGGTTAAGGAGTTGTATGCAAAGCGTGCCGAGGAGCTGAAGAAGATCTGCGCTGAGCGCTATGCCGAGAAGGCTGAGTGGGCAAAGGGGCACCCCGTACAGGCCAAGCAGCTCGAGGAGTGGTTCAGCGGCAAGGCTCCTGTCATCGACTGGAGCAAGGTTGAGCAGAAGGCAGGTGCTGCCACACGTGGTGCCAGCGCTACCGTCCTGTCTGTTCTCGCTGAGCAGGTGCCCAACATGATCTGCGCTTCAGCAGACCTGAGCAACTCTGACAAGACCGACGGTTTCCTGAAGAAGACTCACGACATCGTTCGTGGCGACTTCAGCGGTGCTTTCTTCCAGGCAGGTGTGGCTGAGCTCACCATGGCTTGCTGCTGCATCGGTATGGCTCTCCACGGTGGTGTCATCCCTGCTTGCGGCACATTCTTCGTATTCTCTGACTACATGAAGCCAGCAGTACGTATGGCAGCCCTGATGGAGCTCCCGGTTAAGTTCATCTGGACTCACGATGCATTCCGCGTAGGTGAGGACGGTCCTACCCACGAGCCTGTTGAGCAGGAGGCACAGATCCGTCTGATGGAGAAGCTCAAGAACCATCACGGCAAGAACTCCGTACTGGTTGTCCGTCCTGCTGATGCCGAGGAGACCACAGTATGCTGGCGCATGGCTATGGAGAATGTAGATACTCCTACAGCACTCATCTTCTCTCGTCAGAACATCGAGATGCTGCCAGAGGGCAACGACTACACACAGGCCACCAAGGGTGCATACGTTGTAGCCGGCTCTGACGAGGATTACGACGTGATCCTGCTGGCTTCCGGTTCTGAGGTGTCTACCCTCGAGGCTGGTGCCAAGCTGCTCCGTGAGGATGGCGTAAAGGTTCGCGTGGTAAGCGTTCCTTCTGAGGGTCTGTTCCGCAGCCAGCCAAAGGAGTACCAGCAGCGTGTTCTCCCTGCAGGCAAGAAGAAGTTCGGTCTGACCGCTGGTCTGCCCGTAAACCTCGAAGGTCTTGTAGGTGCTGACGGCTGTGTATGGGGTCTTGAGAGCTTCGGATTCTCTGCTCCGTACAAGGTGCTTGACGAGAAGCTCGGCTTCACCGGCCAGAATGTTTACAACCAAGTAAAGAAACTGCTTGCATAATGGAAGTAAAGACAGTTGGTGTAGCCTGTGATCATGCAGGCTACCCTTTAAAGCAGTTTGTTCTCCAGTATCTCGAGGAGAAAGGTTATCCCGTAAAGGACTACGGAACCTGGAGTGAAGCCTCAGTCGACTATCCCGACTTCGGTCATGCACTTGCTGAGGGCATCGAGAGCGGTGAGGTATATCCCGGCATAGCCATCTGCGGTTCTGGCGAGGGTATCTCCATGACGCTCAACAAGCACCAGAAGGTACGTGCAGGCCTCTGTTGGATACCTGAGATAGCCCACCTCATCCGTCAGCACAACGATGCTAACGTCTTGGTGATGCCAGGTCGTTTCATTGACAACAACATGGCTCGTAAGATCATGGATGAGTTCTTCACAGCCACCTTCGAAGGCGGTCGCCATCAGAAGCGCGTAGATAAAATCCCCGTTCAGAAGTAAACAATAAAAAAGTCCCGCCAACTGGCGGGATTTTTCATTTTACCTCATATCCTCTAACCCACTCTTTCAGCAGCTCCACCGCATCCTCATGCTCCGGATAATACCTAAGCATCACCGTCACCTGTCTCAGCGAGTCGCTGTCGATCACCTTTCCATAGTATTCCCATTTGTCATCAGTTCCTTCGAGGATACTGTAGTCGTCGCCCACGTCAACGAGGTCTGCCCCCATGCCCATCATCGTCTGGCCTGAGCTACGCAACATACCTTGGACAGAGTCCACCATCACCGATATCGACACGTCGTCCATCATAAACAGCTCCTGCATGCCGACATCTTCGGGCAGATCCTGATGCACAAGGAACGATGGATAATTGATGTCGAGATTTAACCTGTCACTGTGATATTTCTGTAGCGTATAGTTGCCCATTCGTATGGCAACGCTGTCGGCACCCGTCACCTCGCTCACATACGCCCTCGGCTGCTTATGGCTTTCAAAACATCCGCTCATCACCAGCATCATTCCAATGCCGCAGAAAACGCCCCAAAAACCTCTTCCTGGCTTCATAATGGTTTAAAGCTTATATCCGAGAGTTACTATGAAGAGCTGATTGCGAACAGCGGTATCAAGACCAGAGAACACCTTAGTTACACCGAAGTTATATCGTGCATCGAGGGTGATGTTGCTTATCTCGTATGAAAGTCCGATGGGGATAGAGAGATCAAACTTGTTGATCTTCACATCATCGTCATTAAACAGTAAGTGGAGATATCTGTCGAAATCAACCTTTGTCCCCCCCTGCTCTATCTGCGACTTAACTCTGAATGCAGGCTGAAGACCGGCTTTTACTGCCAGACCAGGAAGCACGTAGTAGTTGATAGTCACAGGTACAGCAGCATAATACATCTTCAGTACCGTCTCCTCTGTGGTGTTCTTAAACTTTGTGCCCTGGTCAGTGAAGAGTACACCGGCTGCGAAGCTGAACTTATCGGTGATGTAACGCTCGTACTCCACACCATAGGTAAAGTTCAGTTTCGACTTACCTCCATCATAGTTGGTAAGATTGCTCAATGTGATACCAAGACGAGGCTGGATAGTACTTTCTCCCTCCTCATGCTGGGCACAGACATTCACTGTAGCCATCATGGCGGCTACGGCCAAAAATAGGAACTTTTTCATCTTAAAATTCAATTAATTATTCTTTATGGCGACAAAGATACAAATAATTTTGGATAACTTATAGATTTTTCAGAAAAATTTTACTATCATTATATTCATAAACTATCATAAATTTGGATGCAAATTTAGCGATTATCCCCAAATTTTCACTATCTTTGCCAATAAAATTAGTGACTTCAGTAAAAATATGAAAGAACAGGTGATTACTACAGAAAGAGTTTTCAGCATCTTTAGTGAGCTGAATAAAATACCACGTCCTTCACATCATGAGGAACAAGTTGCAGACTATCTGTGCCAATTTGCAGAACGTCTGAATTTGGAGTATGAACGCGATAAAGAGAACTGTGTGGTGATACGAAAACCAGCCAGCAAGGGATATGAAGGACATGAGCCCATTGTGCTGCTTAACCATATGGATATGGTTTGTGTGGGCATGAGCGACCCTCTGAAAACCCCTATTGAGCCTTACGTGGAGAATGGTTGGATGAAGGCTCGTGGAACATCGCTCGGAGCCGATAACGGTATAGGTCTGTCGATGGCATTGGCAGTACTCGAAGATGACAGAATAGATCATCCTGCTCTTGAAGTCATAACAACGACCAATGAAGAAGACGGTATGTCGGGTGCATCCGGTCTGAGCAAGGACTTCCTGAAGGGCCGAAAAGTCATCAACCTTGACTCTGAAGACTACGACACGATCACCACAGGTGCCGCAGGAGCCTGCCTGCAGTTCCACCGAATACCCATGAAGCGCGAGCCCGTGCCTGCTGGCATGTATCGATGGTATCGTATCTGTCTCGAAGGAGGACTGGGTGGCCATTCTGGTGTTGACATCAACAAAGGCCGTTGCAGCGCCGTCATCGCGATGTGGACCATCTTGACAGCTATCTACAACGAATACAACTTCTATCTGGGCTCCATCAACCTTGGTGAAGCCAATGCCTCGATAGCGTCATCGGCAGAAATAATCATTTGTGTACCATTGGGCGTGGCTTGCGAGTTTGTGAAGTCACAGCAAGAGATGATGAACTTATGGCTGCGTGAGGAATATCCGCAAGATCCGAAAATGACGTGCAGCATCGAGCAATGCGAACCACTTGATTTTGTTATATCTGCGGAGGCATCTAAGGCACTGATGAGTTGTCTGAAACAAATACCGCAAGGCGTAGTAAAGATGAGCTACGCAATGCCAGGCACCGTAGAGACATCGAATAACGTAGGAAGAATCTCGTCTGCCGAAGACCACATCTTTGTGTCTACCCACACCCGCAGCTTCATCGACGATGATATGGCAGCGCTGAGTAAACAGATAGCCGATACCTTTAAAAAACAAGGGGCCGAATCTGAAATCGTGATGTCAGCCCCAGCTTGGCAGGAGAATCAGCAGTCTCCTTTCCTACAACTGGTCAGCAATACGTTCCAAGATGTGTTGGGCTGGCGCCCGCGTATGGTTGCTATGCACTTTGTGCTCGAAGCGGGATTCTTTGTTCAGCATTATCCTGGCATCCAGATTGCCAGTATCGGCCCTCGTATCGTTGAACCTCACTCAACAAGTGAACGTGTAGAACTCTCAACCATAGAAGATATTTGGAAAGTACTCATAGAGCTATTGAAGCGATTATAAAAACTGAGTAGGTAAATATTTTTGAAAATTGGTGAAATAGCATGTTTGAGCATATTGCAGATTTATTATCGCTTAATTGATATACTCTGATTTTTCTTGCACAAGGCTGTCGATCTTGAAGGCATCGCCATCCTTAATCACCTTCAGAAGCACGTCATACTCATAGTTGACGTACTTGTTTTCAACAAGGACGTGATTCTCGTCACGAGCCGTAATCTGGCGTGACTTTAACTCACCAACATCACCGCCGCCCTCATAGAAGAACTTCCAAGTAGCCAGGCACTCTCCCTCACAATCGTAGTCATACGCATCGGCCAGATACTTCAGGAGATTGGGGGTAATATGCTGTTTCGCGTAGTCATAGTTAAGGATATCCTCCCCACTCCATTCTTTATAGAACTTCTCCACGAAAGCTGTGACTGCCTCCGCCGTGTTCAGCGTGTCAGGTATTTCAAAAACTTGTGTACTGTCGGTATCCAACGCCGCATTCTTTGTTTGTCCTCCGCAGGCCACAAGCATCATCACCGCGGCAACCATCAAAATGTTTTTTCTCATAACGAAATGGTTTATAGTTTTCGGTGGCAAAATTAATAAAAAACCGCGAAAAAAAGAACTAGAAAGTTAAAAAACAGCATGAAAGCCGTCCCAGTGGCGGTTTTCTGTTGTTTTATGAAGACAATAGGAAACATCATATGGATTATCTTTGGTGGGCTGCCCATACCCTTTGGCAGTTACCTGTACTCTCTGCTGACATCCATTGTTTAAAGGAGTTTAAGAAATTGTCAGTAATGTTTAAAAACAGTTGGTTTCCAACAGTATTTGACGATTTCCTGAACACTGATTTTATGCCTCGTGCCAACAGTACAGCACCAGCAGTCAATGAACAGAAAGTCACCAAGGCCATAGAGGTCTCATAAGTTAGGATTTCAAAACACTAAACAAAGCCCCGACCTGCAAAACCGTGCAAGCCGGGGCTTATGTTTTTGAATCCGATCATGGTTTTCAACACAACAAAAACTGTTTTAACAGGGATTCTTTGGTAACTTGAACTTTTTTCTGTATCTTTGCACCATATAATTAAGTAACCAAGAATAAGGTATATAATGGAACAATTGAAACAATGGATGATATCCGCCATCCTTATTGTTTGTGGACTACCATTACTGACGTCGTGCAGCAAGAACGAAACGGATGACGAACAGCCACCGCAAAAGGTTACACGCTGGGAGTGTATTCAGTTTGGCTCATATCCTTCCAATGAGGTGGTCAGCGGCAGTTTCAATGCTGTGGACGATTACGCGCTGGTAGAAGGCGACGTGATTACAGATGCCTCGCTTTACCACCAACTGGAACAGGCAGAGTGGACGGACAACGACACAGAGATTGGTGGCAAGCGTTACCACAGGCTGAATGCTGCCGGAACTGTAAACCATTCTGACAGCCGGGACCAGCATTACCGGTGGGAAGACCCTGAAGCTTGGCATTACTTCGCATACGCCCCCATCAAGTGGCGCATCCTGAAGCAGACGGGCGACAAAGCTGTATTGCTGGCCGACCGCATGCCCGACACCTGCCCTTTTAACGACAGCTACAAAGATATCAGTTGGAGCGACTGCAACTTGCGCCGATGGCTGAACAGCGAGTTCTTAAGCCGGGCCTTCACGCAGCAGGAGAGAAATGCCATCGAGGAGACGGATGTCAAGAACGCCCCCAACTACTATTTCGGCACTGACTGCGGCCCTGACACAAAGGACCGCGTGTTCGTGCTCTCAGAAAGTGAGGCGTTCTCATCGCCACTAGCCGTTGAGTATGGTTTCAGCGACAGTGACAGCGGTGACGATCCTGCCCGCAGGTTCCGCTCTACACTCTATGCCAAGTGCCGTGGGGCATGGTGGTCGCCTGTTGACGGATTTCTCGGCACCTCTTTCTGGTTCATGCGTTCCGTCGGCTATACAAAGGCCAACGTGGTCTATGTAGGTGAATCGGGTGACACCTATAACCGGGGCATTGTGGTTACCTGCAACGATTCTGGCGTATTACCTGCTATCACCCTCGACCTGTCGAAAGCCGACTATCAGCCTGCGGAACCCGTTTATTCTACCGATATTATCCAATAATAAGCTATGGACAGAAAAGCAAGAACATACATATACCAGCTATGGCTGCTGATGTTTGTAGCAGTTATTACGTCGTGCAGCAAAGATGAGGATGACGGCAGCATAACGCCAAGTAGCGAGGAACGATATACGGGCGATAGCTACCAAGACCTGCACAGTCCTTGGGTGAAGGATCCCAGCCAGAAGACTCATGTGACGCGCTGGGAGTGCATCTTGTTTGGCTCGTATCCTGCCAACGAAGTGGTCAGCGGCAGTTTCAATGCTGTGGACGATTACGCGCTCGCCGATGGTGACGTGATAACAGATGCCACGCTTTACAATCAACTGGAGCAGGCAGAGTGGACGGACGACAACACAGAGATTGGTGGCAAGCGCTATCACAGGCTGAACGGTGCGGGGACCGTTACATGCTCTACGAATCGCGAACAGCACTACCGATGGGCCAACACCGATGACTGGCATTACTTTGCATACACCCCCATCAAATGGCGCATCCTAAAAATCAGCGGCACGAATGCTGTGCTGCTGGCCGACCGCATGCCCGACACCTGTCCCTTCCACGATAAGGATGAGGATGTGAACTGGAGTGGAAGCCATCTGCGCCAGTGGCTCAACAGCGACTTCCTCCATCGTGCCTTTTCAGAAACGGAGCGCAATGCCATTGAAACGACCAGTGTGGAGAATGCGCCCAACGTCTCGTACGGCACAAACTGCGGACCCGACACACAAGACCGCGTGTTCATTCTTTCTAACAAGGAGGTGTTTGCCTCCCCACTGGCTACGGACTATGGTTTCTATGCAGGCAGTGGCATCGACGACGCTGCCCGCCGTTTCCGTTCCACGCTCTATGCCAAGTGCCGAGGAGCCTGGTGGTCGTCGGTCGAGGGCTATCGCGGCAATTCCTTCTGGTTTATGCGTACCAACGGCTATACGCCCAGCAGCATCACTTATATCTGCGACTTCGGCTATCTGTATAATCAAGGTACGGCAGTCACTTGTAATGATGCCGCCGTGTTGCCTGCCATTACTATCGACCTGACGAAGGCCTCTTGGAAAGTAGCCACACCAGTCATTTCAACAGACATCGTGCAGCCAACAGAATGGTGATGGTAGAATATCAAAGAAGAAGAATAATAAGGCGACACCTCAGGGAATCCTGTCTGCCAACCAGTGGTGTTATCGAGATAACGATTGTTTTATCTTTTATAAAGGAAATTTTCTGCAAAGATAGCGTGTGAGAGCCCAGGCAACATCGCAGGAGGTGAACTGGTCGCGCTCCCACTCTTCCCAAAGGTTGAACAACTCCTCTTCGTCGGTAATTACAATGGTTTTATAGAATACCGTCATAGTCTCTGATGGCTTGACGCCATTCATCGGGAAACGATATGGACTGTTTTTGCTCCAGGTCATAAAGCACCAATATCGACAGGCACCGGCTCTTCACTTCCTGCGTATCAATGTCAAAGATTTCCTGTTCCAGACGGAAACTCTTGTTGCCGAGGTGTACTGTACGGGTGCGGACGGCAATCCTGTCAGCACCTTTTATCTGGGCAAAAAACTCCACCTCTATCTTCACCACGAAAATAGCGTACTGATCCCAGTCAAAGCCTTTGCACACAGTAGAGACATAGTCAGTCTTACCAGAGTCGTAGAACTGAAAATATATGGTATTGTTCACGTGTCCGAACTTGTCAACGTCGTTGAAACGTATCTGAAGCGCCACCACATTGTGAAACTCGTTTTTTCTTTCTTCTGTCATCTTTTTAAATCACAATTGCTGAAATCGGCTGCAAAATTACAAAAAAAACGGCAAAACCACATGGATTTGCCGTTTTTTAGTTTCTATACTATCATGACTAAACTCCAAGGACAATAGCCGGATCGATATTCAGCTTTCGGCTGATTTCCCTTCCCGTCTTCAAAGAAGGCTCACCTTTGCCGGTGATAATCTCACTGATACGGGCCGGGCTCAGTCCAAGCATTTCAGCCAGCTTTGTCTGGGTCAGCCCCATCTCATACATGCGGAGCTTGATGGTCTCCACCAGCGTTGGAGCAGCCACAGGGTAATGCTCCTCCTCATAGTCTGCCACAAGGTCGGAAATCAAATCCAGCTCCAGCATGTTCTTGTCATCGGCAGGCGTATCGTTACTGACAACCTTCAGGAGCTCATTGATGCGGTCACAAGCTGCCTTGTACTGCTTCTCTGTCTTTAATTGTTCACCGTTTTGGGTAAGGATATTGTCACCGTACCAAATTGTTAAAAATAAGCTGAAAAGTGCATCCAGAGACGTTTTTCTACGATTTTTTGAGTACCTTTGGCTACACCGAAGGTACTCTCGCTCGAAAATGAAAAGAAAAACAAATTTTCCTTTTGCATTTTGCTCACTTATCCGTACCTTTGCACCCCGATATGCAAAAGCAAAAGAAGATACTGTTCCTTCATGGATTCTATGCCAGCGGCAGTTGTGTGCCAGCCCTGGCATTGAAGGAAGCCTTCAATAAGAAGGCCACCGTACTGACTCCCGACCTACCACTCCATCCTGCCGATGCCGTCAGGCTTATCCGGGATATCTGCGACCAGGAGAAGCCGGATATCCTCGTGGGCAACAGCTGCGGTTCGTTCTATGCACAGATGATCTCCCCTATTATCGGAGTCCCTGCCCTACTCGGCAATCCGCATTTCAAGATGTCAGACTTCCTGCGCGAGCGTATCGGCAACCATCAGTACAAGTCACCAAGAGCTGACGGGAAGCAGGACTTCACCATTGACGAACAACTGATCAGCGAGTTCGAGGAGATGGAAGCGCATCAGTTTGACTGCTGTAATATATATAATAAGGTTCGCGTATGGGGCATCTTCGGTGAGGAAGACACGCTGGCACATTTCGAGCCTTTGTTCTTGGAGCATTATCACAGCACCTTCCATTTCCCCGGTGGCCACACCCCAACGGCAGAACAGTTCAAGACATGGTACTGTCCGCTTATTGAGAAGCTGATGTTGGAATATCCCATTTCAGAAGACCGTCTAGCCTATATTCCCAGATAATCGAAGAACTTTTCTGGCCAATAGTTCATAACAAGCTCATCAGGAAATTCCGTTTCAGCAAGCAACGGATACAAGCGCTCGTAGTCCGCAATCTGGAACGTGATATGCGCATCGCTGCCAAGAATTGTCGGCACCCCATACTTCTTGCAAAGGCGCAGAATCTCCAGATTGTTGTCACGGGCAACGGTCTTCTTCCGCTGAGGAGCCAGCGAATGGTTGTTAATCTCCAGCAGCGTATGTGCCTCTTTAGCAGCCAAAACCAGTTTTTCAAAGTCAAGATCTGCAGAACCGTCACCGGGATGGCTTATCATGTGAACTTTCGGATTCCTGATGACCTTGATCATTCCCTCCGTATTCTCATCCTTCGTGCCTCCCTTATACCATGCTGCATGTATGCCGGCTATGACAATGTCCAGATATCCGATGAAGTCATCAGGCATGTCGATGCTGCCATCGGTATCAAGGATATTCACCTCACAGCCCATCAACAGACGAATGCCGTACATCTGCCGAGGCACAACAAACATGTTCTTGAAATACAACAATGGACAAGTGCCAGGAACACTTGGCCCGTGTTCCGTAATACCTAACACTTGCAATCCCTTTTCGGAAGCAGCCTTGGCCATCTCCTGCAAACTGCTGTAGGCATGGCCTGATGCCACCGTATGGGTATGTGCGTCAATCAGCGGTTTCATCATTCCTAATCCACCAATATCATTCTCATCTCGATATCATCAACAGGACGGTCACCACGGGCGGTTGCGGTCTGCTGAATCATCTCCACAACATCAAGTCCCTCCTCCACTTCACCGAATACGGTGTATTGGCCATCAAGGTGTGGCGTGCCGCCTATGGTGGAATAAATCGTGCGCTGCTCTTCTGTCAAGCCTTCACCAGTTACCTGTGCTTCTGCCTCGGCAGCAAGTTTGTCCTGCAATTCCTGCAGACCGGCACGGTTACGTTCGCGGCGCATCTGCATAATCTCGTCATGATGCTCTTTAGCCAGCTGATTGAAGGCCGACTGGATCTTCTGCATCTTCAGCTGCTTGGAGAACTGACGGAGCTGACCTTCGTTGTATACCTGTCCCCAGACGATATAGAACTGAGAACCGCTGCTTCTGCGCTCTGGATTCACCTCGTCACCTTGACGGGCTGCTGCCAATGCACCACGCTTATGGAAGAGACCGTCCTTGATTTCTGCTTCCAACGTATAGTCAGGGCCACCTACACCCAGCATCTTGCCAGCGGGAGCACCCTTTGAGTCAGGGTCACCGCCCTGAATCATGAAGTCCTTAATCACGCGATGGAACAGCGTACCATCATAATAACCCTCCTTCACCAGCTTAATGAAATTGTCACGGTGAATGGGAGTCTCATCATACAGGCGAACCACGATGTCGCCCAGCATAGTCTGTATCTTTACTCTGCACTTCGTGCGAGAATTCTCACGCTCGGCAGAGTTCAAGCAAGTTTGACTCTGCTCTCTCTTAATCGAATTGTTCATATCCTTTGTAATTTGGGTGCAAAGATACGAATAAGCGAGCGAAATACCAAACACTCAACAATCTTTAAGTATATCAAGGGGGATTTTCCCTAATACGATTTAGGAAAAACCACCCTCCGGATTAGGCAAAATCCCTTTGAAATGACGTAAAAAGTACCGATCTTTGCACTGTGATTAAGAAACAAAGTGTCCTGAGCGGACATCTTGCTTGGCGCAATCATTATCATTGCAGCCATGATTGCTGTAATAAATGAACTTTTCTTCATAAACAATCCTAAATCTATGGTGCAAATATAGTAAAAATGCAACAAATTCCGTATATTTGCATGGTTAAAACAACGAGAAGTACGACCTCCACATGACGGTGGAACGTTATACTGCTGCTGAAACGCCCGAACCAGAGAATAAATATATAAGAAAGTAAAATGACCCAAGCGTGACGAGCGTCCCCAATTCATGAACTTCATCAGGTAATTCCTGATTCAGGAAAAGGCCAAGGAAATGGGGGTCCCGCATTGTGAAGTTGAAGAATCAGATGAGCAGAATTATTCGAGAGGCGAACCAGAATGACATCACTGAGATTATGCAGGTGATGGAGGCCGCAAAGAAGATCATGCGGTCTTCAGGCAACCTACACCAATGGGCTGACGGCTATCCTTCTGAGGCTATCATCTTCAGCGATATGGAAAAGCATGGTGGGTATGTCATAGAGGATGCTGGCAGCGTTGTGGGGTATTTCGCATTCCTGCTTTCTCCTGAACCTACCTACTCAAAGATATATAGCGGTGAATGGCTGAATGACGTACAATCCTATCATGTCGTTCATCGCATCGCCAGCTACCCTGATGTTCACGGCATCTTTAGCGATATCATGGACTTCTGTTTCTCGCATGATGCAAACATCCGCATTGATACCCATAAGGATAATCGGATCATGCAGCATAACATCGAGAAGCACGGCTTCACCTATTGTGGCATCATCTACCTTGCCAACGGTGATGAGCGTCTTGCTTATCAGAAACTAAACGCCGAGCCTGTATTTCATCAGAAAACATTCCAGGAACTGACCACGGATGAGCTTTATGAACTGTTGAGAGTGCGTAGAGTCATCCGACACCTTCATGCTCGACGGCATCCCTCACATTAAAATGACTTGGACAATTACTGGCGTCCAATAAAATAATAAGGTAATACAGATAATACTCGCTTCCGCAAAAATCATGAATGACAAACTAAAGTATCCATAAATCCTAATATTTCTCAAATCTCGGAGCAGCGAGAACCAACATGCTTGCATGATTGGTCGAGTCGTGACGAGATCTGGCAAAGCTGGCCTTGTCACCCTTCGGTAAAGAACTCGTATAAATCAGGCTGCTCATATCCTTTGGCAGCTATTTGTACTCTTTGCTGACATCCATTGTTTAAACGCATCCTGAACGTCACCATGCCGAAGGCCGAGCCGAAGCAGAAGGTCACCAAAGCCATCGAGGTCTCGTAATGTAGGGCTATCTTGAATAAAACAGCAGAGAGCAGCATCCACAGCGGGTGTTGCTCCCCTTTTTTTGCCCAAAAGCTTTGCTTATTCAAAACATCTTTGTATCTTTGTAGCATGAATCATCATTCAGAAAGCCTATCTATACTACGTATAGATACTATCATGAAGTAAGAATGGGAATAAGACTATAGCAAGTCTAAGGCAACGCTATACCAAGTCTATACCAACTCTATGGGAGGGAGAAGAGTGAAAGAAGATAGCAAGAAGACATAAACAAGGAGCATATGGCGAAGTACAGAGGAGAAGAGAAGAGCGGTAAGGTTGGTAAGGTGATTTATAGTTCATGGCACGGACGTCCTTACCAGCGTATTATGCCGGAGTCTGTGGCGAATCCACGGACTGAGGCCCAGCAGGCGCACAGGAATGCGTTTGCTGCGATATCAAAGTTGTCGTCGGACTTGAAGGAGGCGCACCAGATTGGACTGCACAAGATGGCTCAGAAAGAGAAGCTTGACACGTATAGTGTGTTTAAGAAAATCAACAAGGGCTGTTGCGTCGGTGGTGCAATCTCCTACCCCCATGTCATCGTCAGTAAGGGTCCGGTTGATGAGGTGGAAATTACGTCAGTTAAGGTCGATGAGCAGCGCGTGTTGCATGTGACGTTTGATGGTGGAGTGACGGAGAAGAATTCGGAGGACCTGTTTGGACTGTTCGTCTATTGTCCAGAACTGCGAAAATGTCATGCTTTACAACCCGTTCCTCGTGCTGTAGAAACTGTTACAGAAGAATTGCCAGAAGCATTTATAGGCCAAGAGTTACACCTTTATGGCTTTCTACAGGACGACAAGGGCCGGACGTCAGATACGATTTATGCCAAGCTAGATACTTCCTCTATCTTGTAGTTCTTCACATCAGCGCATACCAGCAGACGTTTCCTGTCTTTGCTGTAGACTGCACCAAACTCATCCACCCAACCTTCCGCTATTTCTGCCTTCAATTTCTCACTTTTTATGCAGTTCTCAGGATATGGCCAATTCCAATAGTTAACCTTCAAATCTTTGGGAGCGTACCTCATGGCATCATTATCCGAGGGATCGTCAGAATACCACTCCACCGTATAGGGTATGTCAACCTCTCTCAGGTGAGGTCGTTTCCAAAAAGCTTTGCTATCTATCTCTTCAATACCTTCAGGTATCCGATAATGAAATATATCAGGAACCTTGAACAACGTCTTTCCGTTGATGAACCTATGGCTGTCACTGGCCAGGATGATGCTGCCAAAGCTGAATGGTGGCCACTGTCGGATTTACCACATCTGGCATTTGACCATTATGACATCATGCAGGATGCGATTGCCTTATATAAGGCAAAGATGAATATTACATGAATATAAATACCGCATTAGGTTAATGTTTCATAAAAAAAGGAATACGGGAAGTACAACGAGCCGAAATAATCCTTATATTTGCGTTAACTTAACATCAGAGGAGGAGGAGTTGCTTATGTTAACAGAAAAGGAAGTCAGGGACGACAAGAACAAGATCGACACCAAGCAAGTCGAATCAAGTGCACAGAAACCGATGCCATCTATTTGGTACAACTAAATTGAGTACCAGAACGAAATTGAGATTGCCCTCGACATAGCGCGAGGGCAATCTCATTTTTAGTAACTCTGTATGACTTTCTAATTCTCCTCATCGAAGAACGAGCCTACAGGCATGGCGGCATTTTCGGCGACACAGTAGTTGTAGCGTTCGCGACTGCGGCGTTCGCGGGCGAACATGACCTTGGTACCGGCTTCGTCCTGTTGGAACTCCAGGTGCTCGTCGATGGCGAAGGAGTGGGCCATGGTCTCTACATCGAGGTTGTCGGTGCCGATGAGGGTGAAGGCCTGCTTGCGGATAACTTCCATGGAACCGCTCTCATCGACAATAATCAGGTTGTGGACGCACTTAGTTGGAAGGGGATCTTGCATAATCTTTGTCATAATCGTAACTTTTTAAATGGTGAATACTTCTTTTTGACTTCGTCTAAATCGCTCACGCTCGTCAAACTGAAAGAAATCTTTCGTTTGAACTCGCTTAATCGCGATTTTCAGACTAGTCTTTATCTCTTTGAAGATGTTTTTCGGAAAAAATTAAGCAATGAAGCGATTTTTTTGTAATTTTGCAGAAAATATATCGAGTTATGTACTATCAGCAACTGTCAGACAAAGAGATTATGGAGAAAAGGACAACACCAGGATGGTAATAAGAAATACAAGGGAGGTCACGGATGTGTGGTACGTGCCTTCTATAAAAATTAACAATGAAGTACTATTATGATCGCTTACGAAACCATTGATTTGAACGACTACACCCAGATTGGAGAGGGCGGCAACGGGAAGACTTATGTTACATCCGCTGATTCGGACGAAATCCTCAAGGTGAATAACGCCCGCTTGAGCACATGGGAAGTCGTGAAGCACGAATACGATGTTTCCAAGGCTGTTGCCAGTCTCGGAATTCCTGTACCCGCGATGTATCGCATCGTACAGGTAGGAGATGCATACGGCACCATCTCGCAGCGCATCAAGGGCAAGAAATCCCTCTCACGCATCTGCCACGACGAACCCGAGCGCACCGAAGAGATGGCCCGGCTCTTGTGCCACAAAGGGAAGGAACTATTCGCTAAGCCTTGCGACACCGAATTCTTCCCCAGCAGGAAGGCACAGGCACTACTGGCCGTTGAGAGGGCCACTTTTGTAAGTAGGAGGAACATAGAGAAGATGCGAGCCTTTATTGAAACCATCCCTGAGAATACTCACTGCGTGCATGGTGATTTCCAGACAGGCAACCTCATCCAGGCTGCAGCGGATTACTATTGGATTGATCTGGATCGCTTTGGGTATGGCGACCCTATGTTCGACATCGGCCACCTTTTCCTTATCTGCCACATCTACGCTCCCATGAAGCGTGTGCAGGATATATTCCACATGACCCAGGAACAGTTTCACCGCTTCTGGGATGCCTTTGCCAAGGAATACACCGGACAAGACGACCACGCTGCCTTCGATGCCCAGGCCGGACGCTTCGCCGCCCTCGACGTCATTCTCCGCAACGTCTTCCAGAAGTCAAACTTTATCGAGAAGATTTTCTTCGGCTTCTATGTACATAAACTGATGAAACAATATTATTCGTAATAACTATGGCTCGACAATGAACTTATGTTCGATGAAATACTCAATGTGAAATGAAACAGAAAAAACTTTGGATG
>Ga0256407_10007313_pt1 | contig 16685 bp, 12 predicted proteins | sample RumenRJG_04DNA_FD_193489 | JGI IMG/M metagenome (GOLD analysis project Ga0256407, IMG submission 193489) | Bovine rumen microbial communities from Lethbridge, Alberta, Canada - RJG_04 | ecosystem: Host-associated > Mammals > Digestive system > Stomach > Rumen | place: Canada: Alberta...
ACGGATTCTCACGAGCCTGAAAATTTAATGGATAAAACAAAAATAGAAAACACTCTTAAACAATCAGGTTTAAGTTTGGAATATTTTAATATTATGCAGCAAAATTCTTATGATATTGTTGCTTCAAAAAAGTAGAGGATTAAAATGAAAAACAAAACAAAATCAGAACAAATTATAGATTTTATTAAGAACAACCAAACAACGGTATTTACAACAATAGGATTTACTATAATTATAATACTGCTTATAATATTTATCTATACAAGAATACAGGTAGTAAATGCAAATTCTTCCGATAAAATGACTATGGCATTACAATATTTTGCTCAAACACAAGTTGAAGAAGGTGTTAAAATGTTAGATGATATTATAAACAATTATTCAAGTACACCATCCGCTTACAGAGCAATGTTAACAAAAGCAAATTACTTATATGGCAAAAAAGAATATGAACAAGCTAAAGAATTGACATTAAATGTGATACATAATGCAAAACCCGAAACAGTAAAACCGTTAGCATATCCGTTACTGATTGCTATTTTCGATAATATGGAAAATACCGAGCAAGCAATAGAAACTTCTAAAATGTTTACAGAAAAATATAAAGAACACTTTTTGGTACCTTCAGTTATGGAAAATTTAGCAAGATTATATGAAGTATCGGGAAATACGGAAGAAGCAAAAAAGACTTATACACAAATAGAAACTCTTTTTCCTAACACGGTATATGCTCAAAGAGCAAAAGATAAAAACAATTAATTTATAATGAATTTAGTATAGGAGTATTTTTTTATGAGTAAAAAAATATATCTTGCTTTTTTATGGCATCAACATCAACCTATATATAAAAATCCTTTAAATAATGTTTATGAACTTCCTTGGGTAAGATTACATGCAACAAAAGATTATTTTGATATGGTTGCAATATTGGATAATTATCCTAAAATTAAGATGAATGTTAACTTGGTTCCATCCTTAATGGTTCAATTGGACGATTATTCAAAAAGAATTGCAAAGGATAAATTTTTAGATTTAACATTAAAACCGGCACTTGAGCTCACTGATGACGATAAAGTTTTTATTTTAATGAACTTCTTTATGGCAAACTGGGACACAATGATATTTCCTTATAACAGATATCATCAGTTGCTTGAAAAAAGAGGAAAACAAACAAACGAACAAAACATAAGAAGAACTCTTAATTATTTTAAAGTTGAAGATTTAAGAGATTTACAGGTATGGTTCAATTTATCTTGGTTTGATCCTTATTGGAGAAAACATGATGAATTTATTAACGGTTTATATATAAAAGGAAGAGATTTTACCGAAGATGAAAAGAACAAGTTAATAGATAAGCAATTGGAAATTTGCGGAAAGATAGTTCAAAAGCACAAAGAATTACAAGACAGAGGGCAAATAGAAGTTTCCGTAACACCCTTTTATCATCCTATATTACCTTTGCTTTGCGATACAAACAATGCTTTGGATGCAACTCCTAATATAGTTCTACCTAAATATAGATTTTCACATAAAGAAGATGCTTTCGCTCAAATAAAAAAAGCTACTGAATATTATGAAACAAAATTCGGACATAAACCTACCGGAATGTGGCCTTCCGAAGGTTCCGTTTGTAACGAAGTAGTAAAAATAGCATCTCAAAACGGTATTAAATGGCTTGCTACGGATGAGGCAATTTTATTCGGAAGTTTCCCCCAATCCGTACAAAACAGAAAATATTTATTCAGACCTTTTACCATAAATATAGACGGTAATTGTGTCAATATGATATTCAGAGATCACGGTTTATCCGATTCAATAGGTTTCGTTTATTCCAAATGGAATCCGGAAGATGCCGCAAACGATTTTATTTCTAAAATAAAAAACATAGCAAATTATGTAGGTAACGATTATGAGCATCCTTTAGTATCGGTTATTTTGGACGGTGAAAATTGTTGGGAATATTATTCCAACGATGGTTGGGATTTTCTTTCAAAACTGTATGAAAAACTCTCATACGAAGATTCTATAGAAACAGTTAAGTTAAACGAATATCTGACAAAATTTCCGCCAAAAGATACAATAACAAATTTAAAAGCCGGATCTTGGATTAACGGAAATTTCGGAATTTGGATAGGTCATAGTGAAGATAATACAGCATGGCAATATTTGTATCAGGTAAGGAATTTAATAAATGATTATTCAAATTCTCATCCTGATTTTAAAGGTTCCGATTTGGAAAAGAAAGTAATGGAAATTTTATATGCCGCCGAAGGTTCCGACTGGAATTGGTGGTATGGCGACGACCATTCTTCTTCCAATGACGGCATGTTTGATTTATTGTTCAGACAACATATAATGGCAATTTACGAACTTTTATCTTTAAAAATTCCGGATGAATTACATAAATCAATTAAACAAAAAAAACATACACAATCCGATTCGACATCAAAAAGCCCTAAGGCATTGATTTCTCCTGTTATAGACGGAAAAAACACAAATTTCTTTGAATGGAAAAAAGCCGGTCTATATGAGGTTGGTCACAGCGGCGGTTCAATGCATCAGGTATCTACAATTTTAAAATCTTTTATGTACGGATTTGATTTGGAAAACTTGTATTTTAATTTTTCGGTAAATTTTAACAATCATTCAAAAGAAATAGAAGATTTAAATTTCCATATCAATTTTATACACCCTGTTAAAGAAAAAGTAAGTTTCGGATTTGATATCGAAAACAAAGTAACCGAATTTGCTGTTTTTTCAAATAATGAAAAGATTAATATTCCTATAGAGAACATTGCTAAAGATGATATTATAGAAATTGCTATACCGTTAAAATTATTAAATCTTCCTCAAGATTATAAAGACATTGAATTTACTATCAGTGTAGATAAAGATAATATGGAAATTGAAAGATGGCCATATCAATCTTCAATAACAATACCCAAACCTACTTTGAATTTCAATATGATTTCGTGGACGGTTTAATATAACAATTAGTAATTAAATGCAGAGGTAAATAATGGTAACAAAAGAAATTAAAGTAAAGAGTTCTATTTTTAAAGGCATAGAATTAGATTTGTGCAATAATGCTAAATTATTGGTAATTACAGGAAATAAAGGTTATATTATGTGCGGATATTTAAACATTAATACTGCTCAAAAAAGAGAAGATGTTGCTTGTATCGTTACGGGAGTGAAAACAATTGAAGATATGCTTAACTCAAATATAGTTGCATTAACGGCAAAAGCACAGGAATTCGGAATATCTATGGGAATGCCTGTAAAAGATGCTCTTGAAAAACTTTCAGATTAAAAACTTTTAGTTTTAAAACAAAAAAAATATCACCGATTAAAATCGGTGATATTTTTTTTATATTTAGAACTCCGAGACCAGGATTCGAACCTAGACGAAGGGATCCAAATTCCCTTGTGCTACCATTACACTATCTCGGAATTACAACCTATTTTGCTTCAGATGATGCTTGTGCATCTTCAGCTAATTTCTTGTCATAAGCAGCCAAAACCACTTTTTCAAGCTCAGCTCTAAACTCGTTTGTTATAGGATGTGCTATATCTTTAAAAGTTCCATCATTTTTCTTTCTTGAAGGCATACAAACCATTAAACCTTTTTCGCCTTTTACAATTCTCAAGTTATGTACAACAAAAACATTATCAAATGTAATTGCCGCATAAGCTTTTAACTTTTCTTCTGTTTTTGGGAAAATTCTAACTTCAGTTATGTTCATTTACCCCTCCAACTCATCATTAATATGAACTTCAAAAGAGTTTACAATCCAAACTTTCCAAGTATATTTTTTTAATTGTTCCGCTATATATCTCGCTTCTTGTTCGTCGGCTACTAAGCCGAAAACAGTTGCGCCGGAACCAGACATTAAACTTACCGCTCCCAAATCACTTAAAACACTTTTTATTTTTTGTATTTCGGGGTAATCTGAAAAAACAGTACTTTCAAATCTGTTAAAAAAAAGAGCTTTTGAAATAGCTTTATCTAACCTGCAACTTTCCAACATCTTAATGATTCTATTAAATTTGTTAATATTTGTCAACGGCATTTTTATTTTGGAATATGCTTCAACAGTCGAAACACCGAAATCAGGTTTTACCAAAACAAAATGATATTTATTGTTTACTTTTATTTTTTTTACGATATCTCCTATTCCTTCTATTTTGGCAGTTCCTCCCGTTAAGAAAAAAGGAACATCCGCACCGATTGTTGCTGCAAATTCTTCCAATTCTTTTTTTGAAAGATTGAGATTCCAATACTTATTTAAAGCAAGAATTGTTGCTGCCGCATCGGAAGAACCGCCACCAAGACCTGCACCCGTAGGAATATTTTTCTTTAAAATAATTTTTACACCTTTATTATTTAAAGAATATTTTTCTTTTAATTTCACTGCCGTTTTATAAACTAAATTTTTTTCCGGACTGCATACGGCTTTGTCGCATATCAATTCAATTTTATCGGAAGCTAAAAATTCCAGTTCATCACATAAACTGACTGTGTGCATAACTGATTCCAAATTATGGTAACCGTCTTGTCTTTTACTTATTATTTCCAAATATAAATTAATTTTTGCCGGCGCCAGAAGTTTCATTTTGTTCCCACAAAAGTTGTCTTGCTTTTAAATCGTTTGCTGTAAAATTATATTTTTTGTTTAGTTTTATATCACAATTAAATTTTGTTTTTTTCGAACTTACGGATATAACACTCGGTATTTTTGAAATTTTATTAATGTTTTCATAAGAAGAAATTTTTATTTTAACCAAATTTATTTTTTCAAACTCTTTAAAAGTTCCTGCTTTTATATCAATTGTTACGGAATATTGGTCATTGGAATAAATTAAATTATTTCCTTTTTTTTGCATTTTTGCGGTATCAAAAAAACTCAACATATCTTTCGACATAATAAACTTTACAAAATCCAACATATCAGTCATATCTTCATCCAACATTTGTTTTGTTGATTGCGGCAAGAATTTGATTTCATCTTTTGAAATAAGGACATTAAAAGATGGTATTGCAAAACTTTGAACGAAGTTACAATCTATACCGTAATTTTTTACATATAAAACTTTAACCAAAGAGTTTAATTTAATATTGTTTTTATTAATTTTCAACTTATAATCGGTCTTTAAATAAGAAAGTCTTACATAATTATGTAATGCTCTTTGCAAAAACATTTTATCTATATTTTCTTTCAATATAGCACATTTCTTTTCAACCAATCCCATTTTTTTCTTTGAATCTTTAGACCCCAAATCACAAGCTATAGCATAACAAAGCCATGCTTGAGGCAATTTATTTAACTCTACACTTATATCACCTAAATGTTCATACAATGTTTTATCAAACAATTTAGGTTGTGTATTTATTGCTTTAAACATATATTGTTCTGCTTCATTATATTTACCTAACCTATAATATAACCAAGCTAAAGAATCCAAATAAGCCGGTTCATTAGGTGATATTGATACGGCTCTTAAAAGAAGATCTTGTGCCTTATCCAATTTGATATTTTTTTGTGCATAGTTGTAACCTAAAAAATTTAAGGCCTTTGCATTATTAGGTTCGGCAACTAAAATTTCTTCCAACAATTTTTCGGCTTTTGGAAAATCCTTTAACTCATCATAAACCGCAGCCAAATAAAATTTTACCTTGGTACTTTCAGGGTTAAAAGCCAATGCTTTATTTAATGCATCTTTTGCTTTATCATATTTTTTTGAATCAATATAGTTTAATCCCAACAAGTACATATATTCGTAATTTAGAGGTTCCAATTCTATTGCTTTAAGAAAATTTTTCTCTGCATTTTTATAATCTTGATTTAATGCATAATAATACCCGAGTCTCGCAAAAACGGAATGATTCGGTTCTTGTTTTGCAATATATTCAAAAGCTTCTATTGCTTTTGAAATATTTTCCTGTTTTTCATAAGTCATACCGAGAAGATAATAAATAGTAATATTTTGAGGTGCTATTTTTTTTGCTTTCAGCAAAGTTTCTTGTGCTTTAGGGTATCTTTTTTCCTCAAAATAACATTTACTTAAATATAAAAGGATTGAAACATTATCAGGAAAAACTTCCACATATTTTTCATATTCTTCAATAGCGGAACTGAATTGTTTTTTTGATTCGTATATTCTTGCTCTTGCCAAATAAGCTTCTTTTGCCTCGGTTTTAAGTTCATTAACCTTTTTATACGAAGCCAATGCTTCATCCAACATACCGAGTTTTTCTTGTACAAGCCCTAATTGAAAATATCCTTCTGCAGATTCTGGTTGCTGTTGTAAAAATTTGTTCCAATAATCTACAGACTCTTTTAATTGATTATCGGAATAATAATATGCCGCCAAATATACGGTTGCCATTTCATTATCAGGTTCCAATTGCAAAACTTTTTCCCAAGACTGTTTTGCCAACAAAGGCTCATTTGCAGACAAATAAAATGCCCCTAAAAACATATTCGTTTTTACACTATCACCATCTAATTCTTGTAATTTTTTTGTTACTTCTAAGGCTTTTTTACCGTTACCCGACTGCCAGTAAATATTGGCAAGCTCTTTATATACCGCTATTGCATTCTGATCATATGCAACAACTTTTTCATATTCCGACTTGGCCAAATCTATATTTCCTGCTTTTTGAGCTAATAAACCTTTAAGATATGCTTTATATGCATCGTAATTATTTGCATAAGAAAAATTGTTAAATATGAAGATAAAAGATGTTGTTAGTAAAAAAATTTTCCTAATCATATTTGTTATATTATAACATTTATCAACTAAAAATTCACTAATTATTTATAAATATTTAATATCAATCTCTATCTGATTGCAATAAATTTAATGCCTTATTTATTGCTTTTGTTGCAAAATACCCGGAACACAAAAGATCTTTTATTTTACCCACCGACATTTGTAATACTTTATAATCATTTTCACTCATATTGTTTATGATTTGTTCAGCTTCTTTCAAATTCTCAACACAAATACCGACATTATATTTTTTTACAAACTCCGCTTGTGCCGCTTGTTTCCAAATAATTACGGGAAGTCCGCAAGATAAATATAAAGATAATTTATGCGGATTATTATATTTTAAATATTGGCCGAAATTTCCCGAACAAGTATCAATACTATCACCATTCCATACCAATCCGAAACCTCTATTTAATTTTTTAGGAATTTCATCAACCGGAAAAGAACCGTGATATTTAATATTCGGATTTTTTGATAAATTTTTATCAAAATTAGAACCGTATAAATTTATTTTAAGCTGTTCTAATTGATTCAATTCTTCTATAAAACTACATTGCGACCTGTCCAAATTACCTGCAAAAGTTATTGATTTTTCAAATTTTACGACATTATCATTATTTTGCAGATAATCAAATGTCTCAATATTAACAATTTTTTCTTCAGGTATCCCCTTCTCTATCAAATACCGAGCCATAATATTATTATGAACTATTAATACATCTGCGATATCCAACATCAATTCAAATTCTTTCTTATGAAATTCATTATAATAAAACTTACGAAGCTCCTCTATATCTATAATAACACTTATATATTTAACATTTTTTTCGGATTTCAATTTTTTTAAAACTTTACTGTTTGCAACATGTAACGGATGTTGTAATAAAACTATGGAATTGTCAGTTATTTCATTGTAACATTTATGCCAATCCCACCAATATCTTAAATTTTTTTTAAATTTTGCAAAACGATGTTTAGCGGAACTGTTCCAAACTATTCTTATGGTTTTAAACTTATATTTTTCCGCAACGGAACAAATATCTACGGTTACCTTACTTAATGAATTATTATATACGACATTACTAACTTCTAAAATTTGAAACAAATTCATATTATTGCCTCACAAACCATTTTAACATTCATGCGATTATTGAATCCGCTATCAAACACTTTGTTTTTGTTTCACACGAATAAAATGCACTATTTTTTTGAATTCAAATCTATAAATCAGTGATACATATATTACTCTAAAAGCAGATTTAAAAGCAAAACTAAAAACTTTTGATTTACAAAAAGATTTTATTGTATTCGTATGAGCAAATCTTGTATTTTTATTGTCTAAACATTTTTCTTTGAACCTCGGATATACGGATTGAAAAATATCCGGATATTTCCATGCATAATTAAAAAGTCTGTTCATAAGAAAAAAATTTAAAACCGGATCAAAATATTTTTTATTATTTGCATCTTTATCCATTAATTCTTTTAAAGCATAAAATAAATTCATGTTATTTGAAAATTCACTATTTGTTGTTGCCATAATAGAACCTTTTCTGTTTACTCTGTAAAAATATATTTTGTTATCAATAAACATGAATTTATTTGTTTTCAATACAATTTCCCATGTAAAAAGAGTATCTTCCAATTTGTTTATCTTAAAAGAGATATTATTATCTTTTAAAAATTGTAATCTGAATATTTTTCTTGCATAATGTATATCTTCACAATATAACAACTTTTGTTTAATAGTTATTGTAGAAATAGGCACATTATAAAATTCTTTCGGATGACGACTGTCAGATATTTTCTTGGTAATATCATCATAACAATAAAAATCAGGACTTATAACATCATATTGATATTTTTCTATCGTTTTATATAATATTTCCACAAAATCTTTTGAGACATAATCATCGGAATCTATAAAAGTAATATATTTGCCTTTTGCAACTTTCACTCCCTCATTTCTTGCAAAACCGAGTCCTACATTTTTCTTTAAATCAACTATTACAAATCTTTCATCTTTTTGTTTATATTCTTCTATTATTTTTAATGAATTGTCTGGAGAGCAATCGTTTACAACTATTATTTCAATATCTTCAAATGTTTGATTAACAACACTATCCAAACATTGTCTTAAATATTGTTCAACATTATATACCGGAATTATTACAGATACTTTAGGAATATTGTTCATTATTCGGTTCTTCTTTATTAAAAAAACATATATTTTTTACATTTATCAATGTTTTTTCATATATCGACTTTAAAATAAATTATACCAAATTCTAAGCATTACATTATATTAAGTTGTAATAATATATTTGATATAATAAAGCAAAGATATTTTTTGCAACAGACAATAACTTACAAACAATTAACATCTGTTTATGGAAATAAAAAAATGAAATATGATTATTTAGTTATAGGTTGTGGATTATATGGTGCTGTTTTTGCAAGGCAAGCAAAAGATAAAGGCAAAAAAGTACTAATAATAGAAAAAAGAAATCATATCGCAGGTAATATATATACAGAAAAGATTGAGGGAATAAATGTTCATAAATACGGTCCTCATATTTTTCACACAAACAACGAAGATGTTTGGAATTATGTAAACAAATTTATCAAATTTAACAGATTCACTTTTTCCCCGATAGCAATATATAAAGATGACATATATCCTTTACCGTTCAACATGTTTACATTTAATAAAATTTGGGGATGCATTACACCGAAAGAAGCAAAGAAAATTATAGACAAACAAAAAAAAGAAATAAAATCAAAACCTAAGAACTTGGAAGAACAAGCAATAAGTTTGGTTGGAAAAGATATTTTCAATAAACTTATAAAAGGATACACGGAAAAACAATGGGGCAGAAACTGTAAAGAACTCCCGCCGTTTATTATAAAAAGATTGCCTGTCAGATTTTCATATGACAGCAATTATTACAATGCATTATATCAGGGAATCCCTATCGGCGGTTATACAAAACTTGTACAAAACATGTTAACAGGAATAAAGGTAAAACTTAACGAAGATTATTTAAAAAATAAAAAATATTATGATTCTATTTCAAATAAAATTATTTATACCGGTGCAATTGATGAATATTTTAACTACAAACTCGGCAACTTGGAATATAGAACCGTATATTTTAAAGAAGAAATTTTCAACAATTCTAATTTCCAAGGTTGTGCAATGGTTAATTATACTGATAAAAAAATACCATGGACAAGAATCATTGAGCATAAATGGTTTGAATTCGGAAAAGATGAAAAAGGAAAAGAACTTCCAAAAACCGTAATAACTAAAGAATTTTCAAAAGAGTGGAAGAAAGGAGATGAACCGTATTATCCAGTTAATGATAAAAAAAATAATTTTTTATATAATCAGTATAAAAAATTAGCAAAAAAAGAAAAAAACATCTTCTTCGGCGGACGACTGGGCGAATATAAATATTATGACATGGACATGGTTATTGATGCTGCTTTAAAGTTTTCCAAACGAGAATTAAAGTAAATAAAAATATCGCAGGAAAATTTTTCCTGCGATATTTTTTTATTTTACAGCAACTTTTTTTAAAATGTAACAACTATTTGCTTTGCAAGTCTTGCTCTAATTTTTTCAGCGGATTTTCCGATAATAACATCTTTTTCAATTGTCTCTTTTGAACCATCATTCCATAATATTTCAATTTTCTTAATATTCATATTAGATAAATATGTACTCTTTTTAGATTTATTCATATAAACCAAATCCGTTGCTGAAAATAATTTAGTCTTAAATTCGCCTTTCTTATCAAAAAATTCACCGTTAATTATAGGCTTTAAACTAAACACCAATTCATTATTTTCATTTACAAAAAACGGTTTATAACCTAAAATCATTGTAAGCCACATATCAATAAATTCAGCTGTTGAACCGCTGAGTCTTGCAACAAAACCTCTACCCCAATTTCTTTTATCAGGAAATGCACTTGAAGAAATAAACGAAGAGTTTTCTAATATACTTCTACCATAAATTTCAGGTTTTAAAAAACAAGGGAAACAAGTTTTTATTGACGAGAAAAATTCCTCATACAAACCGGCTTTTAAAAGACCTAATAAATATTTAAATTCCATGTGCATAAATACGGATTCATTTTCAAGCCAACCCGGTAAAAATACTCTTGATCTTCCGACTTCATTAGATTCTTTTTCCAAAGAAGAGCAAACTTTAAACATTTTAAGTTCTTTATCATACAAACTGCTTTTCTTAAGAGCTACAAAATGTTTTTTTGCTTCTTCTTTATCTTGAGACATTCTCATATAATGAGTTTCGGATTCCAAGAATAAAGGCAACGGATAAGTCTTAAATTCACTAACGGTTACACATGGTAACCCTTTTATACTTGTTTGGTTGTTCTTTGTATATTTTATAGCTTCTTGTCTGAAATAAGTAAAATATAATCCGGTTTTAGGATCTATGGCTTTTTTAAGACCGACATTTATTTTTTTAACTGCCTTATCTATAAAATCAATCAATATATCGGCACTTAATATTTCTTCTTTTCCGTCTATACCCATTATTACGGATTCTCTGTATTTTTCTTTTGCGGTTGTTGCTTTATTCCAAAAATCAAACGGTTTTAAATTTGAGTTTAACAAACCGTTAATTTCTTTAAACAAACCTGCAACTTCTTTAGGAACTGAAATTTTTTCATTTTTGTTTTCTTTTAAAAGTTCCGCGAAGAACATCATCATTTTTCTCAACTCAAAAACTTCAGGTGTTGATGAACCGAAAATTCCCGGTAAACCGTTAAACGAATCGTACCAACCCGGCTTATCTGATTCCATTTCTATTCCTATTCCGTTACTGTCCAATGTTGCAAATTTTACCGTCATTAAAGTAACAAACTTTGATGCCAATGTAGATGTATAAATTTCGCCTTTACCGTTATTTGTTCTTAAAGCATTGGGATTAACCTTTCTTGAAGCAATCAAATTTGCTTTTTCTTTTGATTGTGCAACGGAGCCGAATCTTCTTACCGTATTTTGAGGAGTTAAAACATATTTTCTGGATCTCGGTAAAACATAATGATCGGAATCGTAATAAATAAACGATTTGTCGTTAAAGAAAAGATCTTTTTTCTTATCGGGATAAATTGATAAAAAACTTTCCAACAAATCAAAATTATATTTCCAATGATCTACCCAATATCCTTCACCGTGATTTGCATCGTTTTGTGATTTTGCCGTTGTTACTACTTTTGCAATAAAATCCTCAAATTTTATTTTTGTTTTTATTTTCGAGAACTCAATAAATGTTGCAAGTGAGCCCGGTTCAAAAGGATTTTGGAAAAAAGCATTTAATTTTTCTTCATCTTGTTTATTTGTCAAATCCGCTACTATTTCTTTATATTCTTTACTTTTTGTATCAAGAACAAAAAGCGTTCCTTTAACTACCAAAGGATTACAACCGTCTATTTGCAACAAGTTATAGAATATTTTTACGGCACTGTCTTTCACATTAGGATTAAAGAAAATATCTTTTCTTCTGTTTTGATTTACATCTCTAAAATTTCCGTTCCCTTGAGAATAGTAATTGGGAGAAACTTGGAACTCGTTATAATCTCTTTCCAAATCTCCGTGTTTTCTTGAAAACACATAATACATTGCGGATTTATCTTTATATTTGAATTCTATAGGAAGTCCGCCTCTCATAACATTATCAAGATAATTTTGTCTGCAATACATATCAAATTCAGGTATTGCAGAATGTGTTTCCATATTTGATGTAATGGAATTTATTAAATTTTTATTTTCTTCCTGTTTTGTTTCAAAATAATTTTTATCAAACTTTTTAACAAAATTATTCAAAGATTTTACACTATCAATATGTCCTACTATAGAATATATTGTTATGTTTTCCCCTGCTTTTAAATTTTGTTTTACATAACTGAAAGCAGTAGGATATTTATTATCGGCAAATTGTGTTTTAGGATATACAAAATTTTCGTTAAACAATTTTTCCGGGAAAGAAAAACTTGTATCAGAACCGAATAATATATCAGGATCTATTATAACATCTGCCTGTTTTAATTTTTTGTCTTGTATAAACGAACAATAAAAATTTCCTTCCGTAATTTCTACAACTTCAGGTCTGTCATCCGTTTCAACTTTTAATCTGTAAAAAGGAATTCCGGTTTTATCAAAATTATCAACTTTTGTCCATGCCTGAATTGTTGTTGACATAAACTTTTGTGCCCAAGAATTAACATAATAAGGAAGAATTTTAGGCATACCGTCAACAATTTCTATTTGTATGTTTTGTTTTGATAAATTTTCAACTGTAGTTTTTCTTAATAATCCAGCTAACGGTTGGTTAGGTAAAGTAAAATATGTAACAACAGTTTTTACACCGATTTTTGAGTTTATTTCTTCTATTGTTAAATCGTATGCGGAAATATACATATTTTGTTTTATATTTTTTGTATCGGCAGAATTATTTTTAAAAGGTTCGTAACAAACAGTTTCTTTTGCTTTCTTTATTTTTAAAAAGGTTCTAAAACCGAAAGTATTAACCAAATTATAGCTTACATTTGCAGGATAAAATTCCATTATCGAATTATTTTTATTTTTTATACCGAATGTACAAATTCCCTGTCCTCTGTTTACATAATAAGCCCACATAGGAATACCTTTTACTCCGGCAATACCAGGAAAAAAGCTTGAAAAAGTAGGAGCCAAATTATAATTTTCAATAACAAAACTTCCGTCGTTGTTTAAATAATACTTAAATTTATTAGCCATTTTATCCTCACAATTTTATTTTATAATTTTAAATTTATATTTTTGTTTATTTTCCGAATACTCTTTTAAATATAAAATCTACATTCTTAAAGTGCGGAGATAAATCACAGTCTCTTTTTATTTCTTTTTCGTTCATATATTTTCTTATTTCTTCATCTTTTAATGCAACTTCTTCAAGACTGATATTCTTTTCTCTTGCAGAAAACGCAAGTCTTTGCATAATTGCATAACCTTGTTCTCTTGTCAAACCTTTATCAACCAATGTCAATAAAAGCGTTCCGGAACAAATAACATCTTGAGTTTTATTCAAATTCTTTTTCATATTTTCAGGATAAACATTTAATCCGCTAAGCAATCCTTGCATTCTTTTTAAAATATAAAAAAGTCCCATTGTTGCATCCGGCAACATAATTCTTTCCGTTGAAGAATGACTGATATCCCTTTCATGCCACAAAGCAATATTTTCCATAGCGGTTACAGCATATCCTCTTAATAATCTTGCAAATCCGCAAACATTTTCCGATATTATCGGATTTCTTTTGTGTGGCATTGCTGACGAACCTTTTTGACCTTTTGTAAAAGGCTCTTCGACTTCGGCAACTTCTGTTCTTTGTAAATGTCTTATTTCAAGTGCTATTCTTTCAAGGTTGGCACCTACATGTGCAATCGTTGATAAAAATATTGAATGTCTGTCTCTGGGAACGATTTGAGTTGAAACAGGTTCCGGTTTTAAATTTAATTTTTTACAAACATATTCTTCAACTTTAGGACTTAAATGTGCAAATGTTCCGACAGCTCCGGAGATTGCTCCGTAACTTACTGTTTCCAATGCATAGTTTAATCTGTCCAGAGAACGAGAAAGTTCACTATACCAATTTGCAACCTTTAAACCGAATGTTGTCGGTTCTGCATGGACACCGTGACTTCTTCCCATTGTAGGAGTATATTTATATTTAAAAGCCAATTTTTTTGTTATTTTCATTAACTCTTTTGTTTCTTTTATAAGAAGCAAGCAAGCTTGTCTCATTTGAACTGCAAGTGAAGTATCCAAAACATCGGACGATGTCATACCCATATGTAAGAATCTTGCTTCGGGACCGACAGTTTCAACAACACTTGTTAAAAATGCTATTACATCGTGCTTAACCGTTTTTTCAATTTCGTTTATTCTGTCTTTGTTTATTTTTGCTTTTTTTCTTACTTTAGCTATTGCGGCTTTAGGAACAACTCCCAATTTGCTCATAGCTTCCGATGCTAAAATTTCAACTTCCAACATTATTTTGAACTTATTATCATCTGTCCAAATTGCTTCCATTTCCGGCTTTGCATATCTTGGTATCATATTTTTCCCCTTTTTTTTATATCATTATATTATATTTTATTTTTGAATATAAAATCTATAAGCCAATGTTTCATATACCACCACCCTTGCATTCTCTTTTCTTTTTTTCTATCTCTTCTTAAAATAGTGTCTTTTAGATTATATTTATTTATTAACTCTATTGTTTTATCTTTATTACCTTGTATATACTCAAATAAAACTTCACATATATGTATTATTTCTTCTCTTTTATCAGAAACATCAGTTTCTTTTATTTTATTATTAAGCTCATATAATTTACTAATATACTTTGATATTTGTTCTTTAGTATAGACATCAAAAAAATTTTTTCTATAAGAGAAAAGTAAAATTTCACCTAAGGCATCTCTGTATGCAATAAACCAATCTTGATCAGAAAAGGCATATAATATTTTTTCTCTAATATCATAATCACTATAACAATCTATAAGATGTTTTTTTTGTAATTTTTCTACAAATTTTTGAGCAATAAGCATATTAAAATCTATTGTCGGATGGACAATATCAATAAAATAATTATACCCTATTATCTCATTCTTTTTTTCCAAATCACTATCTATATCAATTAATTCTATTTGATATTTTTTCGCCAACATTTTTATTATATTATTTTCTTCTATTGTAGGTCTTCTATCTTTATCATCAATCATTTTTTTATATACTTCATTAGCCTCTTTTATTTTATTTTGTTTTTCATAAATTTTACCTATTCTGTATAATATTTGACATTTATCTTCATAATTATTTATAAGATTGTTTGTTTGTTGTATTGCATAATTATACTCTCCGTTCAATATTAAATAATCTATATTTTTTAATTCCATTTCTAAATTTTTATTTTTTATTAAAGAATTGACATTATTTGGCATAACTCCCGAATAATTACCAACTATTGTTGAGATATAAATCTCATCTCCATATTTTTTTATAATATTTAAAATTTTTTCATATTCATATTCAAAATTGTTTTTAAAAAATAAAAAATCCAACAATCTGAATTTTAACAAATTAAATTTTGAATTATTGTTTTTTGGGAAAGTATATCCCATACCAAAATATCCAAAAATAATATTTTTCCTTAAAGGATGTAATAACTTATAAACAAGATATTTTTTATATTGTAAATATAAATTATCTCCATCCCCGGCCAAACAAACTATTTCAACATTTTTACCATCAATTTTCCGGTTTACTAATTCACTAACAACTTTAGCAAAATTAATTTTACCTTGATACGGATGGCCATAAGAAATAGATTCTCCAATAACACAAATATAAATATTATTATTTATTTTAGGCAAGTTTTTATAAATATAAGGTAAAACTTGAAAAGTTATTTCTAATAATATAAAAGAAAATATTATTGATAACAAAAAAATTGTTATTTTTTTTATCATAAACTTTCTATTACTTTTTTTATTGCTTGAGGAAAGATTATATGTTCTTGGACTAAAACTCTTTTTGCCACATCTTCGGGAGTATCCGTTTCACAAACAGGTACTTCTTTCTGTAGTATAATACTTCCCGTATCATAATTCTCGTCAACATAATGAACGGTGGGACCCGATTTTTTTTCTTTGGCTTTTACTACGGCTTCATGAACAAAGTGTCCGTACATTCCTTTACCGCCGAATTTTGGAAGTAATGCCGGATGTATATTTAATATTCTTGATTTATATTCTTTAACTATAATATCGGGAACTTTTTTAAGGTATCCTGCCAAACATATTAAGTCTGCACCTGATTCTTTTAT
>Ga0256407_10007316_pt1 | contig 16680 bp, 11 predicted proteins | sample RumenRJG_04DNA_FD_193489 | JGI IMG/M metagenome (GOLD analysis project Ga0256407, IMG submission 193489) | Bovine rumen microbial communities from Lethbridge, Alberta, Canada - RJG_04 | ecosystem: Host-associated > Mammals > Digestive system > Stomach > Rumen | place: Canada: Alberta...
GCGCCGCTGTAGGAGTTATTCAGGCACATGCGCCAGCCGTTCTCTTTGATCACCTGATGCCACCAGGTCTGACTGACATCCTTCACGTCAGTCTTTCCCTCACCGTTCTGGGCATAATACCACAATTCATTCGTGGCTGGTGTCACAAAATCCTCATAGGTGGAATAGGAGTCACCTAATATCGACACAGATGGAATCTGGGCGGTCACCGTACCTGCAAAAAACGCAGTCAGCAATACAAAAAGCAGTTTCTTCATGCGAATGGTTATTTAGTTGTGTGCAAAAATAATGAAAAATCCACAAAACAAACCATAATTTTCGATTTTCCCTTCGAATTTTGTATTTTTTTGCCTATCTTTGTGCCATAAAACAGAAATATAACTTAAAAACGAATCACAATGAAACAGATTATTACATCCATGTTGTTCCTTCTGTTAGCCACCACCGCTGATGCCCAAAGCAGCTTTGTGCGTGGCGCAGATGCCAGCTGGTGTACGGAGATGGAGGCAAGTGGCAGAAAATTCTATAATGTCGATGGACAGGAAACAGAGCTCTTTGCCCTGTTGAAACAGATTGGGATGAATGCCGTCAGACTGCGCGTCTGGGTGAATCCTGAGGGTTATGGTTATGGAGCCTGGTGCGACAAGGATGATGTGCTGGAGAAGGCGGAACGTGCCCATCAGCAAGGGCTCGACGTGATGATCGACTTCCATTACAGCGACTTCTTCGCCGACCCAGGGCGTCAGGAGAAGCCAAAAGATTGGAGCAGTTATTCTTCAGAGCAGCTGAAGACCGCCATTGCTGACCATACGAAGGATATGCTGACCGCATTAAAGGAAAAAGGCATTGAACCCAAATGGGTACAGGTGGGCAACGAGACGAATAACGGCATGATCTTCGACAGCGGCAAGATCGAATGGGACACCAAAAGCGGCAGTGCCCGCTATACCAACTACGTCGCTTTGAGCAATGCGGCCTATGACGCCGTGAAGGAAGTGCTGCCTGATGCCTATGTCATCGTACATATCGCCAATGCCTATCAGGCTGCCGAATATGACGGCTGGTTCTATAAGGAGTTCAAGGAGGCTGGTGGCAAGTTCGACATGATCGGACTCTCCCACTATCCAGACCCAAAAGACTGGAACGACACCACGAAAAGCGACGTGGCGAGCAACACCAATGCCGCCAACAGCGTAAAGACATTGGGCAATCTTTTCAATGTGCCCGTGATGATCGTTGAGACAGGATTCCCCCAACAAGATGTTGAAACAGGCTCGAAGGTGATGACAGACCTCTTCGATAAGATGAAGCCACTGCCGCAATGTGCCGGCATCCTTTATTGGGAGCCCGAAGTGGATGGTGTCTGGAAGCCTGATTATTATGATACGGTAGGTTGGGGAGCTTACGACATGGGGGCTTTTACAACCGACGGCAAGCCCACCGCCATCCTCGCAGCCTTCAATGATGGCGCTACAGATATTCACATGATGCCGACCATCCAGAACGGCACACCCGCACAGTGGTATGACCTCATGGGGCGTCAGCATAGTGCTCCCACCAAAGGACTGTATATCATGAAGAAAGGACAGGAGACCAAAAAGGTTGTGCTACCCTAACGTCTAAAGATGCTTTTGGAAGAACTCGAGCACGCGCTCCTGGGCTTTGACAGGACAACTATGGGGGATATCCCATAGCTCCGTTTCCAGTTTGTCATCGGCACCCTGACTCTGCCAGGTGGCATGCATGGTATCGAAGGCTTTCTGCACACCTGCCACAGGAAACAGCTTATCCTGAGAACCATTGATGAAGAGCATGGCCTTCGGACAAGCGATACTCGCCACATGAGGATAGTCGAGCCAACGGCGTAAACCTGGGAAACAGTTGGCAAAACCGCCATTCTCAGTACGATTGTATTTGAATGACATCTGTTCATCGGTCGTGACCATCCAACAGATGGAGGCACTGGCCTTGATCCGGTCGGAGAGCGCTGCGAGCATCCAGGCACGATAGGCGCCCATCGACCAACCTGTACAACCGATCCGCGAGGCATCCACCTCTGGCATCGTAGCGAGATATTCCGTCCCGGCGATATCATCGTAGGTCATATAGGCCGAGAGATCGATACCATACATCATCATATTGCCTGCAATCATATCATAACGGTCACGGCGAGGGCCTTCCTTCTGGCCACGTTCTCCCCACATCGGGGCATCAGCAGCAAACACCACATATCCGTTCTTAGCCAGATAATCACCGAAGAACTGATGACCATAACCCGTCAGCCACGCCTCGGCATCCTTGATGACTGTCGAATCCTCGCAGGCTAACGGACGGATCACCTTCTCCTTGCCGATAAAGAGATGGGCACCATGGTCGTGCAACAGGTTGACAGCAGGAAACGGTCCTTTGCCGTCAGGGATGAGCACATAGGCAGGTACCGTATAGTAACGGCTCAGACGGATTTCGATCTTACGAGCCTTATAGCCGTCGCGTTGTTCCTCGAAAAGCACTTTTGCCTCATAGTCCTTTGCAGATGGTGGCGGAGGGGTAAGCATGCAGTCAAACACCTTCTGACGCGCCACTTTCCGCCACGCATCGAAGTCCTTGACATCACTATTTCCCCAGGCTAAAGGATAGTTCAGATCGGCAATCAGCGAGTCGGCATAGACAGGCAGATTACGCATGAACTCATATTTGTCACGCTGTTGTGCACAAGCAACCGTGCTGCAGAACAGCATTAACACCAAGATCAGTAAAGCCATCTTGTCATTTGGTTATTCTTCTTGACCTAACTTCATCGTGTAACAAACCACGTCATTCTTTGCAGCAAACTCTTCCAGTAACTTGTGTCGGTGTTCATCCAGTCTTTGAATGGCTTCTTCCTTCAGATTATGATACTTCTTCTCACGAACACTTTCGAGCAACGCTTGATTCGTTTCAAACTTAATGATCGTGTCAAGTCCGACAAGGCCGAGCATCTCCTGTATCTCCTTAGGACAATTCACAAATACGACTTCAGGTCTGCTCCCCATTTCCTTACAGGCGGAGACAACGTGAGAAACGCCCTCACCCTTAAGGTACATCAACTCCGTAGCATCGAATATGATCTTCTTGATCCCCTGCCCCTTGTAGCTGATCAACTCCTCCGACAAAAGGGTGAAGTAATTCGCTGGGCGTTCCTTACTGAGCACAACTGTTATAGTAGAGCCGTTTCTTTCTGTCAACATCACTTTCCTGTTTTTTATTTATTCTTGTGAATAAAGACACCATGAAGGTTCTTATCTTCCTCATATCCAAGGTAAATCACCTCACTAACCAGCAACTTCAGATCCAGCAGCATCTGTTTATAACGTCCAGTTTCCGACGTCTCGGTCGAGTATTGCTCCTCTGCACTGACAAGGTAGCCCCTGACCACCATGCCATCCTCATAATCTCTAAGACGCTCATTAGGGCCATAGGTGGCATTGAACAGGAACGAGAAACAGCTCACATTATTCGATGCCAATTCCATCAGGAATATCATCGCATGGCGCGGATCATTCACACGGACCCTGAATGAGAGGATCACCGATTCCATGGCACCAAATACCCGGCCTTTCTCATTGCGCTTCAGCGAACACTGGTAATCGAAATTCTGCACAACGAGACAATTCTCCTTCAGCACACGTTTGGCACCATCCAGCACATTGTCAAGCGTTACAACAGCTTTCAGTTCTTTGGAATTAAATGGCAGCATGGTCTATACACATTTGAATTTTACATGTTCTAATTGCACACTTTCAGATACCATCGACAACTTCAACAGCCTGCGACGAGAACTGTCTATATCGTATTTCTCTGACATAGAGAAGAGCTTGGCACCTTCAAAATAGAGTACCTGCACCTTCGCATCATTATCATTCACCTCATCAGTGAGGCCGATGACGATACGCCCATCTATGGAGTCGCCATGCAGGAACCAGGAAAACATCTCCAGGTCTTTCCTGCCAGGCACCACAATAACCAATTCCATACGTTCGCAACGTGCCATACCCGTCGGAAGCACGTTATACGAACGATTGAAGACAATGCGGAAGTCAGAAAGCAAATATTGCTTCTGATAACGTTTGATTCCGTTGTCACCTATTTCTAAAACTGCTGATAAAGCCATAACCGAACAATAATTGTTTACTCATTCCACAACTCCGGACCCTATGAATCAAAAAGATGTTCTTCTTGCCATTTACTAAAGGCAGCCTCGATCTCCTGCAACTTGTTATTGTAGATCTGCTCACACTGCTCATCAGTCTTCGTCTTGATCTTCTCCACGAGGCCATCCAACTTATCCTGATCGTCCTTCGTCTCAAGAAGTTTCTCTTTGTCAAACTTCAGTTTGGAAGCATTGTAAATGGCATCAATCTTTGCTTTACATTCATCATAGCACAGCTTCAAGCCTTCTGTCAACACGTCGTAGCGAGTGTCATTGACCTCTGGCATCGTCAACAGGATATAAGGAAGGTTTCTCACTTTCCTGGCATCTTCCGTACTTTCTGAGATCATGACGCTTGCCATATCCACATCATCGATCTGCAACTCTTCTATATCCTGCTTGAACTCCGGATGCGCCCTTTTAATAGCCAATGCCACCTGTGGCAGATCCTCCTCGAAAAGCGGTATGATCTTGAAGGTGTATTTGTCGTCGCCCTTGCCTATAGCCGCACATTCTTCTATATTCTTGTTCTGTCCGTCAATGTTCACTTGTATAGACAGTAGCGATGCCGGTTCTGCCTTAATACAGAGGTTTTGCAGCCGATAGGAGAAGATAATACACTGATTGCTTAGCTTCTCGCTCAAGTTACTGAATTCCGTGATGATTACTCGTCTCATACTTTGATCTTTTTACTTTGTATCCTTTACTCCGTCTCTGCCGATGTATCATCTGCAGGCGCATCCTCTAACGTCAGCTTGGCACTCAGGCTGCCACCGCCGCCACCGCCGCCGGCAGACGCACCGTCTTTGATGTTCGGCGACTTGAAGGATGACTTAGCCTCCACATGGTCAATGGTGGCTTTCGGTGCCTTGAGTTCATCCTTGATTTCCGTCTTGGCTTCAATCGTGGTGTCGCCATAGATCTGCGTCTTATCACCACCTAATGAGGTTTTGCCGCCGTCAAGCTGCACCACGGCCTTAGCCTCACCCTGCTGCGCCTCGAAGGTATTGTCGGCAAAGACACCGATCTCCTCGGATACCACCTGCACTTTCTTACTCTTCACATCCTTCGACTTCGCGCCCGCGTACATCTTTTCTGATAAGAGCACCATCGTACTACCTGCAGCAAGTGCAGAGTCAGCCAGGCTATCCTTATCCACATCCATCGACTTGATGGTGACGGTCTTGGCGTTGGCAGTGAAGCTGCCCGTAGCCTTACCCTCGGCATCGGCAGAGAGGAAGTTGGTCTTCTCCGCACGTACTGAAACCGTACTGTCGGCAGTCTGAGCCTTCATCTTCAGCTCGCCGTCGGAAACCTCGTAGTCGAGACAATCCACCGTCAGGTTCTTGGTCTTGAAGATCACATCACCCTCAGCCGTATATTCACCTGAGGTCAGATTGCCGTCGGTATCGTACGTCAGATCCTTCGGATTACTGGTTGATACCTCCACCGTCTTGGCTCTCAGCTGTATGCTGCCGTCTGCCGTCAGTTCCTTCTCGATAGTCAGGGAATTGTCGTCAAGCTTATAGTCTACGGCCTCAAATGTGATATTCTTCGAGTCGATATAGACTTGTCCGACAGTCGGGAATTCCTTACCATCGTCAGATACATTCCGGGTGACCAGTGAGATATTCTCTGCCCCCACTCCGAAGCTGCTGCCTTCCACCAGCTTACCTGTATCGTCCATCATACTGATACCCATCTTGGGTGTTCTGAGGATGATACCTGCCTCGTCGTTGGTATGCAGGTTGCCTTCACCGTCAATGTTCGCGATACTGATACTCTCGGCATTCAGGGTCAACTTCGCGCCAGTGGTATTGTTCTTGAAGTCATCACCCGTGGTGATGGCGTCTTTCTGCGTTTCAAGTGCTGTCTTCTGTCGGTTCACTTCTGCCAGTTCCGACACAAGGCCCAGGTAGGTTTTGACAGCATCATAGATGGCAGGCTGGATAGCTTCTATCTGGTCATGCGTATTCATGACGTCTTTTACATTGGAGCGCAACTTGAAGTCTTCACTCTGGTTATTCTCGTCCTCGTTGTCGAACAGGGTTGACAACTGATCGAAGAGGTTGTCAACCGTCTTTTTCTGGGCCTTCATCTGGGTTTTCAGGTCAGAGCTCATATCGCCTAAGGCAGAGACTTTGTTCTCTATGTCTTCTTTCCGTTTGTCGGCAGATACGGCAGCCTCGATATTCAGGTTAGTGTCGGCATGGATCGTCACACCGCCACGCCCTGCCATACCAGGATCCTGTGAGAACACCTCAGTGGTATCACTACTGTGGAGCACAATGTCACATGCCTGCGATACGATTCGCGAGGTGTTGCAAACCACGTTCTCCTTCCCGTCGATACCGGGATCGACAGCCACCTGGCGGATAATCGGTGCACGACTGACAATGCTTCCTGTCGAGCCCGCGCCCTCAATATCCACTTCACTGCCACGGATGATCACCTTGCCTACACCGCCACCCTGAAGAGTTCCAGTCCTGTCCACATTGCCGATAACAATCTCAGGTGCAGAAATGACAATGCGGTTGCCGTCACGATAGAGCAGGCCACCACCAAAGCTGTTGAACAGTCCTTCCTTCATTTGCTGCACTTCTGCCTTCTGTTTCTGGATTTCAGCCAGATCCTTATCGACACACTTCTGAAACTCGTCCAGCAAATCTTTCCAATCATCAAATATATATCCCATGATGTCAGCCTGTTTTATTTAATGTCATCCAATTTTTTTCTCAGATCTACCATGAAGGAAGCCAGTTTTCTCTTATCCCAATCATGGATATCATCAGAAAACTCACTAATAGACTTAGAGCTTGTTCCAAGGGTTTCGATCTTATCTATCTCCTTGCCTCTAAGCTCATAGGTTTCACCTTGATAACCGAAAAGGACACCACCCTTCTTACCATCACTCCAAGAGAAATTCTCGGCGAATCCCTTGATATCATCAATTGACAACGCTCCTGAGACTGCATCCTTGATGCTACTCGTCACTGCTCCCACTAACGACGAGCTCTCCGACGATTTGATAGCAGGCAGAGCACTCAGACTTTCCACATATTTCCCCCAATAAGCGTCATTTAAAAGACTGCTTGCACCATCAAGCGAAGTATCACTGAAATCGGGTTCTGGAACTTTTACCTTGTTATTATGTGTACCATCTATCTCACGGCGCATGTCGTCCTTAAAGCCAAGCGACTCCAACAACTTCACCACCACCAAACGTGACGTATATTTTTTCCAATTTTCACCAAGATTAATATTGGCGTCATTAAGATTCTTCAGGTTTTCATCTACAGTAAAAGCGAAATCACTACAATTATCATTCTTCAGTGCATTATCCAGATCCGTTATGAAATCATCCGGCAAAGGCAGATAATACCCAATTCTGTCGGTGAACTGTTTACTCAGATCATCTTTCGACATATCATAGGAGGATAAATTGCAGATGGCCGTTCTCATATCATTTGCTATTTTCACAAGAGCACTACGACATTTTTTCCGTTGTGCAATAACAAATTTTTTATTTGCATCATTAGCTCCGTAAACAGCATTCCGTTGTAAGCAATCCTGATTAACGACTGTATCATCATCAACTTTCACATTCTCCTTAAATTCCAAATCAGCTTCTGCCCAATCTGAGGTATCGGTCGTATCCCATAAGCGATCTTTCAGATTATCATAGTTTTTGCAGACATCTTGGTCGTTATTAGAATATTTCTTCAATTCTGTGATGGCGTCGTCGAACGATTTCTTCATATCCACCAGTTCGCCATATTTCTTCTTATAATCATCCTGCCATGCTGTAACAACGCCAGGTATCTTATCAATGATGGTGATAAGACTTCTCAACTTGGCGATATCAAGCACACTGGAACCAGGAACTTTCTTAGTGATCGCACTAAGTAATTTACTCTTGAGTTCCCAGTCTGAAACAGTCTTTTTAATCTTACTATAGGCCGCTACAGGATATTCACACTCATTGGTGCCTGTCTCGATCTTCATGTATCGGTTCGACTTCAGTGTCATACATCCCTCATGAGGACGGAAAATTACTTCAAGGGCGCTCCTGATGAATGTCAGGTCAACAAGTTGCACTTTCTCTCCGATCTTCTCAATGAGTTTGCAGCAGACGTCCGACAGGATACTTGATCCAGAAATCTTCTCACCCTGTGTACAGATGTAATTGTAACCCACGTTTTTGCCGGAGATGAGTTTCAGGTTGTTACCTGCCTCGATCTCCACATTCTTACCCTTGATTTTCACATCACCGTTAGGCGCAGAGATGGTAATGCCCGTAAAGGCATTGACCTTCACTTCACCCCAAGGTGAGTCGATCTTCACTTCACGCTCTTCAGTAGAACCCGAGATATTATACAAGCCTAAGCGGTCAGTAATCTTGAATCCTCCGGCATACGCGAGATTCTTATCACTATCACTCCAGCTCCAGTAATCGACGGCAGGACTGAAAGCGGATATCATATCGACAGCCGGGGAAACCAGTCCTGTGACGAATTTCTGCACACCGCCAGCATGATCCCACATCTGGAACTTACGTTTACCTGGTGTTTCCAGATCCACGTCCTTCAGTTCCACAAACGTGTCGGCCTCCTGTATGTTTCCGAGCACATAAGGCCGCTCGATGTTACCATTGACGAAGCCCACCAGCACTTTAGTACCATTCAGGTGTCTGCCACCTCGTGGACTGCCGTGACTGCCTGCGGCATAAAGCAGCCAGGGGGAATAATCGCTTGCTGGGGTGGAAGTGCTGTCCCCCTGCCAGTCATACACCACTCTGACACGATTGGCTTTCAGTGGATCATCCATATCCACAATAGTAGCCACCTGAGGTCCTGACAGTCTGACATGACCGGTCGGCAAAGTGACGGGATAGAATTTCTTCTCGGTTTCGGTGCTACTGGTGCTGTTGTCGCTGCTGGTGCTGTTGTCGCTGCTGGTGCTGTTGTCGCTATTGGTGCTATCGTCGCTTTTGTCGCTTTTTGCTTTGCTAATCTTGGCTGTGGCCACAACCTCGAATGTCATCGTTTGACCTGGTGAAACGACAACTTTAGTGTTATCCTTGATTCTGAGTTCTTTGGGGGCTTTGGCTATGACCTCCACGACGATGAACTCTTCTTTGTTCACTTCGACCACATCACCCAACTTCAGCTTTGGCCAATAGGTATCATACTTGATTCGGATGGCATTCTTTCCTGCAGCAGCCTCATACCCAAGAATCTCACTATAGTAGGTGGTATCTTTGTGGTATTTCGAGTCATACTCAGTATAGAGATTTACTTCCGTATCTTTTTTACCATACTGATCGTCTTCGCTTTGTCCATTGAAGTATAAATCATTGAAATCTTTGTTATCGCTGTTGACGTATGATATATCAGCACAGAGATCCCATAGGTCGTCAGCAAGCAGTCCGATAGCCCATGTTGTCACATTTTCTTCGTTTTGGAAGAAACGTGAGGCCACAGAGAAGCCATAGATGTCACCCTGTCCGTTCCACATGCCGAACCTTCCATGCACCTTATACGGATTCTTCTTGATCGGTGTGTTGCCCACATTCACGTCGTAAGCAGCTGCATAATCGTATGAGCCAGCGGAAGGGAGCTCAAGATTCACATTCTTTTCAAGGTCGAAGTAATAGAGAGCGTTGAAGTTGGATTGATCCAACTTATTGGAAGACGAATCGTCATATCCAATCATCAGTGTACCATCCTCCCAGTAGAGGAATTCACCCCACCGGTTGGTGGTACGCTTCAACAGGTCATAGAATGATTCGTTATACTGAACCAGATAAGGGAACTTGTGTTCCTTCATCACTTTATTTCCATCGCTGTCTTTTTGATCGATATCAATTTGCAACACCTGCATGCCGCTCTTAAAGCTCAAGGATTTATCCTTGTTGTAAGGCACCTTATAGCTTGCCAAAACCGATGTCAGAATACTACTCAGAGTCTTTCCCACGTAAGTATTACATCCCTTATTCAGGGTCAGCAACTTATCCAGACTGTAGATGGTCAGATAGACAAACATCCACCCTGATTGATAATGAACACGCACATCGTGTACATAGTAGTCGTTGCCGATAGTATCTTCCGTAGTCCACGAGGGTTTGCCCGAACTGTCTGTACCACTTGTTCCCACTTCAAGGATAGCATTCTTGAGTTTGAACGTATTCTCAATATCCGTTCTACTGGGCGCTACCCAAGTGCCACTCATTTCAAAGTCAAGTTGAGCCTTGACCTCAGTGGGCTGATACATTTTCTTCAGGAAACTCAGGTCAACCAGACAAACATTATAAGTGTTGTTACCGTATGTAACGGTAGTGGTTCCGCTTTCCGTTGTCACGGCGATATCGCCGACTGTGAGTCGTAATTCTGCCATTGGTTCTGTATTTAATGCCTATTTTGTGCCACCGCCAAGGGCGATGTAAAGAGAGATGATGGCCTGGGCACCGCTGTACATGTTGGTAGCCTCATTCAGCTGAGCGCTGAGAAGCGACTCCTGAGCGGTGAGCACTTCAAGATATTGGGCCTTGCCATTGTCCATCAACTCGTGGGTGCCGATATAGGCCTCGTGAAGCACCTCCACCTGACGGTGATAGTATTCGTGATTCTGACGGGCGGCATGACAGTCGGCTATCGCCTCGTTCACTTCGTTACCGGCATCGATGACGGTCTGCACATACTTCTTCTTCAGGTTCTCCTCCGTCAGCTTGCTTATCTTGTAGTTGGCATTGATTTCGCCACGGGCGAAGATAGGCTGAGAGAGTTGGCCCACGACACTCCACAGGAATTTAGCGGGATTCACGAAACCGCCATTGTTGGACCAGCCTAACTCGCCTGTCAGTTTGATGCTGGGGAAGAAGGCGGCACGGGCGGCCTGCACGTTATAGAAGGCTTCTTCGATATAGTAGTTGGCTAAACGGATGTCGGGACGACGCTCGAGCATCATCGCGGGCACACCGATTTTCATGAAACGATCCTCAAACAAACGTTTGTTTGCGGCTGAGTGGTACTTGTTTTCTGGATACCATTTCGAGCGCTCGATATGCTGCGGTGTGATGCAGAGCAGGGTGCAGAGCTCGTTCTCGGTAGAACGAATGGCGCGCTTGATAGCGACAATCTGCAACTTCACGTCGAGGCAGGATGCCTCCTGCTGGTTCACAGCCGTTGAGTAGGCCTGGCCGTTCTCATAGAGGGCCTGTTCCGTATCCAAAGAGGCTTTCCACAGACTATCGGTCTGGATGAGAATGTCCAGCTCGCGGTCGAGCAACTGGAGATAGAAATACTGCTGCGCTACGTTGCTGATGAGGTTGGAACGAGTAGATTCCTCTGTCATCTGAGCCTGCAACAGGGCGGCCTGGGCAGCGCGCTTCTTATTTCTCATGGAACCGAACACGTCGATATCCCAAGAGATATCCAATGGCAGAGTGTAGCTCTTTGTGGCTTTGGCACCATCGAAACTGGAGAGGCTGCCCTGCGGTGAGAAGTAGAGCGAAGGCAGGAAGGCCAGTTTCTTGGTTCTCAGCGAGATCTGACTCTTCTCAATGTTGATGCGGGCAGAGTTCAGGTCGGTGTTGTTGGCCAATGCCTGTTCGATGAGCTGCTGGAGTTGGGAGTCTGTGAAAAACTCGCGCCACGACATATCGGCAATGGAAGTTTCGCTGGTAGCCGACGTGATGTCTTGTGTGGTGCCGAATGGATCGGCAGGCTCCTGCACCGTCTTCTCATATTTATTATAAAGGCCGCAGCCCGTGAGCATCATACTCACGGCTGCAGCAACAATGATGTTACTTAGTCTTTTCATCTTTTTTACCTTTTTATTCTTTTACCACTTCTACTGCTTCTACGACTTCCACATCCTTACCCTGATAACGCTCGTGGAGTTTCTGGAAGATAATGAAGAAGGCCGGTACGACGAAGAGCAGGGCTATGGTACCAACAACCATACCTCCGATCACACAGAGGGCAAGGGCACGGTTACCATTAGCACCGGCACCGCCTTCAATGGCAAGCGGAATCATACCGACTACCATACAGATAACGGTCATCAGAATCGGGCGCAGACGTTCCTGGCAGGCGGCAAAGGCTGCTTCAACGATGCCCATGCCATGTTTGCGGTGCTCGGAGGCCACCTCGGTAATCAGGATGGCGGTCTTTGCCAACAGTCCGATCAGCATGACCACACCCGTCTGTACATAGACATTGTTCTCCATACCTGGGAAGCCAATGCTGGCGAAAAGCCAGATGACGGCGAAGGCACCCATCAGACCGAATGGGATACTGAACAGCACGGCCCAAGGCGTGAACCATGAGTTGTACAAGGATGCCATAATCAGGTAGATGAGGACGATACAGATGCAGTAGATGAGCGTAGTGGTATTCGAACCAGCTGCCTCAGCGGTCTCACGCGACATACTGCTGTACTCGTAGGTCGCTGTAGTAGGCATCGTCTCCCTGAATACCTCTTTAATGACTTCCTGAACCTGACCCTCGCTGTAGCCGCTGGCAGGAGCAACCTGACACTCAATACTAGAGAACATGTTGAAGTGCTGGTTGTTCGACGGGCCGACGATCTCCTTCAGCGAAACAAACTCTGAGAGGGGCGCCATTTTTCCACTGCTCGTCTTCACGAAGATATTGTTGAGCGATGTGGGGTCGAGGCGATACTCAGGGGCTGCGGCAGTCCACAGCTGATACACCTTACCAAACTGGTTGTAGTTGGCAATATACGAACCGCTGCAGTACGAGCCGAGCGTGCTCAGCACTTCCTTGGCTGACAAGCCGGAGCGGCTGCACTGGGTGGGATCCACTTCAACACGATATTTCGGGAATTTTTCCGAATAAGTGGACATGGCCATACTCACTTCCTTGCGTTCCATGAGCTTGGCGAGGAAGTTGTCGGTCTTCTTGGAGAACTCCGACAGGTCGCCGTCGGTGGGGTCCTCTACCACGAGGTTCACGTTGCTGCTCGTACCATAACCCGGAATCTGAGGCATCTGGAAAGGTATGACTGTGGCATTCTTGATGTTCGAACACGCCATATAGAAACGATACATAACCATATCGACGCAGTGCTCTATACCCGGACGCTCTTCCCAGTTCTTCAGGCGGATAACCATGAAGCCATAGCTGGTACCCTGACCTGAAATCAGACCGTAGCCGCTCACCATGGCATAACTCTCCAGTTCGGGAATCGCCTTCACCTTCTCTTCCACCTGCTTCAGCAGGTCGTAGGTCTGCTGCAAAGTATAGCCTTCAGGTGCGTCCACCTCAACCATGAAGCAGCCCTGATCTTCCTGTGGCACGAGGCCTGAAGGCAGTTTCATCATAAAGAAAACAAGCAGCACAGCAGCAATGGTCATCAGCACCCAAGACACACCAGGACGCTTGATGAACTTCTTCACGGCCTTGCTGTATTTGTCGTAGAGGGCATTATAGCTGGCATCGTAGGCTTTCTTCGTGTAGTATAGCAGCGACTTGCCGCCTTCCTTCTTGTCTTCCGAAACCTTCAGCATGATGGCACAGAGGGCAGGACAGGTGGTCAGCGCCTGCAGACACGACAGACCTACTGCAGAGGCGATGGTGATACCGAACTGCGTAAAGAACGTACCCGATGTACCGGAGATAAAGGTCACGGGGATGAACACCGCCATGAACACCAGCGTACATGAGAATACTGCCATCGACACTTCGCTAACAGCCACGCGCGTCGCCTCTTTGGCATCCGTCATACCGCTCTCCATCTTCGCCATCACGGCCTCCACAACCACAATGGCATCATCTACCACCGTACCGATGGCGAGCACCAAAGCGAACAGCGTCAGGAGGTTCAGTGAAAAGCCTGCTAAGGTGACGATGACAAAGGTACCCATCAACGACACAATCACAGAGATCGACGGGATGATGGTTGCCTTGATGTTCTGCAGGAAGAAGAATACCACCAAGATTACCAGGATGATAGCGATAATCAGCGTCTCCACCACATTATGGATAGCCGCGAAGAGGAAGTCATCGGCGTTCATTAAGGTGACGAACTCCAGTCCGTCAGGCATCGTGGCCTTCATCTCCTCACACATCTGGTCGATGCGCTGGTTCACCTCCGTAGCATTGGAGCCCGGTGACTGGAAAATCAGCATGAAAGTACCCGGCTGGCCGCTGATATTAGAGACGAAGCTGTAAGTCTTGGCACCAATCTCCACTTCTGCCACGTCTCTCAGGTGTAGCACGTGACCACCGTCGGTGGTCTTGATGACGATTTCATTGAACTCTTCAATCTCTTTCAGCGTACCCTTATACTCCATCGAGTACTGGTATTTGTTATCCGACTGCTCACCGAAGTTACCTAAAGAGGTCACGAAGCTCTGGCTGTTGATGGCTGTGCTGACATCGTCGGGCGTCAGACCGTACTGCGCCAACACATCGGGCTTCATCCAGACGCGCAGGGCATAAGTATTACCTAATGACGTCACGGAGCCCACACCAAAGATACGCTGCATACGCGGCTTGATGTTGATATCGACGTAGTTTGACACGAAGTCGTCGGTATATTTGCCGTTCGTACATTGAATACCGATGATGCGCAGAATGCTGCTCTGGCGCTTCTCCGTCTCTATACCCATATTGACCACGTCAGAAGGCAGCTGCGACTGAGCTTTCGACACGCGGTTCTGCACGTTCACCGTCGCAATGTCAGGGTCAACGCCCTGCTTGAAATACACGTCGATGGTCGCGGTACCCGTTGAGGTGGCCTTCGACACCATATAGTCCATACCGTCCACACCGTTGATACTCTCCTCCAAGGGTGAGATCACCGACTGAATGATGGTTTTGGGATCAGCACCCATATAGGTGGCCGTAACCTCCACCTGCGGTGGCGCGATGTTCGGATATTGCTCGATGGGCAACGAGCTCATCGAAATGAAGCCCACCAGCGCCAACACGATACTGACGGCGCACGCCATCACGTACCTATCTATAAATATATTGTTCTTCATAACTTACTTCTCTGCTTTTGGTGCTTCGGGAAAGAGGACCTTCTGTCCTTCATGCAGGTTGTTGGCGCCTATGGTCACAATCCGGTCACCTACGTTCAGACCAGTCAACGCTATATAGTGTTCACCATCAAAGATGTCCTGTGTCGTCACCTCAACACTCGTTACGGTGCTGTCGGGCTGCACCTTATACACCTGCTGCTTGTCCTGCAACTTGACAACTGCCTCCTGCGGAATCACCATGACGGCCTTTTCTTTCAGAGGAATCACAATATTACCCTGCATACCTGAGTAGAGCTGACCTTTAGGGTTGGGGAACGTCGCCTTCAGCGAGATGGTACCTGTAGAAGCATTCACCACACCCGTGGCTCTTGTGATCTTTCCCTTCTGATCGTACTCCGTACCATTTTTCATGATAAAACCAATTTCGGGCGATATCTTTGCAAGCTTATTGGGATCCGTGTTGATGCCTTCGGAAAGCAACATTGACAGAATCGTCTCCGGCAGAGAGAATTCGGCATCCATATTCGCATTGCCGCTCACAGTAGTCAGGTAAATAGAAGGTGAGACCTGATCGCCCGTACGCACGGGAATCTCACCGATACTGCCTGATACGGGGGCGGTTATCGTGCAGTAGCCAAGGTTCACCTTCGCACGGTTTACCTGTGCCCTGTACTGTGCTACCGATGCCTTAGCCTGATTGTATGAGTTTTCAGAGGTGTCGAGCGTATATTTGCTCACGATCTTCTTATCATACAGGTTCTTGTTGGATTCGTACTCCAGCTTCGCACTTGACTCCTGGGCAATGGCTGCCTGAAGGTTGGCCTGTGCAGACTCTAACTCCAACTGGGCATCACGCTGGTCGATGATGAAGAGCACCTGTCCCTTCTTCACCTGGTCACCCTCAACGACGCAGATCTTCATCAGCTGTCCACTCACCTGTGGTGTGATGGTCACATCCGTCTCGCCCTTGAGCTTTGCACTGAACTTCACGGGAACTGTAATGTCCTCTTTCTTAATGGTTACCGTCTCATATGACGTTTGCTCCACTTGGGGCATACCTCCGCCACACGAAATCAGTCCGACTGTCGTGCCGAGCACCAATGCCCACATTAATACATTCTTTTTCATTTTTAAACTGTTTTATTTTAATATTGAATAAACTATTTGGGGGGCAAATTTACGGTTTTTTTAGGAAAATAAATCATTTTTGCCCATTTTTTTATATTAATATGTATCATCACTCCGGCAGGTCCAGCCACTTCGTGTAGCAGAAGTCCTGGCGATGTGGCAGGTTCTTGTTCTTCGGATACATACGGACGGCGCTCCTGTACTCACCGAACTCCTTGGGCTCCACCGTGGCCTCGAAGGTATAGTTGTTGCCTTCGTGGCCCGTCATCTTCAGCGGCTGAACGGAGGCCACCCGATCCTCACCGTTCTTGTCGGTAAAGATGTTCACCACTTCCAGACCGATGGCGTCGTC
>Ga0256407_10007317_pt1 | contig 16679 bp, 17 predicted proteins | sample RumenRJG_04DNA_FD_193489 | JGI IMG/M metagenome (GOLD analysis project Ga0256407, IMG submission 193489) | Bovine rumen microbial communities from Lethbridge, Alberta, Canada - RJG_04 | ecosystem: Host-associated > Mammals > Digestive system > Stomach > Rumen | place: Canada: Alberta...
TCAATGGAATCCTGTACACGTGCAGCTTCTATCTCTTCTGCGGATGGTTGATTATACCAGCTGAAACCAATCAGCACTACGGCAATGAGAACGAAACCGATAATTGTATCTTTGTTCATTTTACACCTTTTTATTAATTTACAAGGTGCAAAGGTAATTAAAAAATATGAATTATGAATAATGATTTAAGATTTATTTGTATCTTTGCACTCGATTATGAAATACAGATATATTATATTCTTAGTATTGGTCGTGCTGTCATCTGTTGACGCATCAGCCCAACGTCGTAAAAAGCAAGAAGTGGAAAAGCCTGATACCGCTCAGGTTGTCAAGGATTACATCGACTCTCTCACGATGCTTCGTCGTCAGTTAGACTCGTTGCATCAGGTGAACGCCCAGTTGAGAACCGAAGTATCTGATGGTCGCTATTTCCGTTTGTTTGCACCTACCACCTTTTATCATTCTGGCGCGAACAAGCAGTTGTCGCTTTCGCCCCAGACAGGCGATGAGGTGACGGATGCTATAGATGAGGCTTTGATGAACATCTATATGCGTCGTCCTGACTTGGTGAAAAACAATGAGAGCGTTTTGAGAAGTGTTGGATCGCTGCGTGGTGATGTCAACAAGGAATTAACACAGAAGGTCGATCTTGTTGATATGGCAGCTCCTGTTCCAGAGGAGCCTGAGGCTGTCCCTGTTGCTGTTGTTATCAAGAAACCCAATTTCTGGAAGTTCAAGGCCGATGGCTATCTGCAATTCTTGCAGAACTATGTTTCAGACAACTGGTATAAAGGTGGTGAGAGCAACTATTCAGCTGTGACAGCAGCAACGTTGGAGTTGAACTATAATGATAAGGATAAGGTGCTTTTTGAGAATAAATTGGAAATGAAATTAGGTTTCCAAACATCCTCTTCTGATACCGTTCATAAGTTCAAGACCAACAACGACCTGTTGCGTCTGACCAGTAAGTTGGGCTTGCAGGCTCACAAGCGTTGGTACTATACTTTGCAGTTGCTGGCATATACTCAGTTTACCAGAGGTTTGAAGGCTAACGATAGGAAAACTTACTCGGATTTCATGTCACCTTTCAATTTAAATGTCGGTGTCGGTATGGAATATAAGGTGGAAGCTTTCAACAAGCGACTGACAGGTAGTTTGAACTTCCTGCCGTTGACACTGAACTTTGTTTATGTGGATCGTGAGGCACTGGCGTCAAGCTATGGTATTTCTGGCGACCACCATACGAGAGAGGAGTTTGCCTCCCAGTTTACTGCCGATTTGAAATGGCAGTTGACTGATCAGATTTCTTGGAAATCTCGTCTATATGCCAACACGTCATACCATCGTGCCTTGATAGAGTGGGAAAATCAGTTTGAGCTGAAGGTTAATAAGTATCTCTCTGCCAACCTCTTCCTCTATCCGCGTTTCGACGATTCCAACAACTGGGATGAACACTTAGGATACTTCCAATTCCAGGAATGGAGCTCCCTCGGATTTACCTGCTCATTCTAATAGTACAAAATAAAAGAAGCACTACTCATTTCGGGTAGTGCTTCTTTTTATAATTTCTTTCTTCTTATTTCGCCTCAGTCATATCGCCTTCAATATATAGGCGAGTCATCTCGACAGCACCATTGGTGCGCACCGTGATAGACTTCTTGAAATGTCCGGGGAACTTACCGGCACCATTGTAGGTCACCTTGATTTCGCCCTTCTCGCCTGGTTGAACAGGTGTCTTGGTGTATTCAGGAACAGTGCATCCGCAAGATGCAATTGCCTGGTTGACAACAAGAGGTTGCTCACCAATATTCGTATAGGTGAAAGTACAAGTTACCTTGGGGTTGCTTTCAGAGAAAGTACCAAAGCTATGAGTTGTTTTCTCAAACTTAATCTCAGCAGGTTTCTGGGCCATTGCCATTGTCATGCCGCAGACCAGCATTAGTGTCAATAATATCTTCTTTTTCATCTTTTCTTTCTTGTTAAGGTACATAAACCGATGCAAAAGTAAGGCATTTTCTGCATAGTCGTATCATTTGTTGCTTGATTTTTAAATATTTTAAGACTTTATGAACTCTCTTATGATGCATAATTCATAAATAATTAGTAATTTTGCAGGCTAAAGAAGAAAAACAATATATATAAATAATGTATAGGACAAAGACTTGTGGTGAGCTGCGTCTCACCGATGCTGGCAGCGAGGTTACGCTGGCTGGCTGGGTACAGAAAACGAGAAAGATGGGTGGTATGACGTTTGTCGACTTGCGCGACCGTTATGGCATCACACAGTTAGTGTTTGATGAATCAAAGGATGCAACCCTTTGCGAACAGGCTAATAAACTGGGTCGTGAGTGGTGCGTGCAGGCTACTGGTATCGTCAGCGAACGTCAGGCAAAGAATCCCAAGATGGATACTGGCGACATTGAGATCCTGGTTTCAAAGCTGAATGTGCTGAGCGAGAGCGTAACTCCTCCGTTTACCATTGAGGATAATACCGATGGTGGCGATGACATTCGTATGAAATATCGCTATCTCGACCTGCGTCGTTCTTGTGTTCGTAAGAATCTGGAACTGCGCCATCGCATGACCATTCTGATTCGTAACTTCTTGGACAACCTGAACTTTATCGAGGTGGAAACGCCTATCTTGATTGGTTCTACGCCAGAGGGTGCTCGCGACTTCGTGGTGCCCAGTCGTATGAATCCAGGCCAGTTCTATGCACTGCCTCAGTCTCCTCAGACCTTGAAACAGTTGCTGATGGTTTCTGGTTTCGACCGTTATTTCCAGATTGCCAAATGTTTCCGCGATGAGGACCTGCGTGCCGATCGTCAGCCTGAGTTCACACAGATTGACTGCGAGATGTCGTTTGCCGACCAGGAGGATGTGCTGAACATCTTCGAGGACTTGGCACGTCATTTGTTCAAGGAGGTTCGTGGCGTCGAGTTGCCTAAATTGGAACGTATGACATGGCATGAGGCTATGCGTCGTTTTGGTTCTGATAAACCCGACCTTCGTTTCGGTATGGAGTTCGTAGAACTGATGGATGTGCTGAAAGGTACTGGCGAATTCCCTGTATTCAATGAAGCTGAATATATTGGTGGTATTGTGGTTCCAGGCTGTGCTGAATATACTCGCAAACAGCTCGACCAATTGACCGATTTTGTGAAGCGTCCGCAGGTAGGTGCCAAGGGCTTGGTTTATGTAAAGTTCAATGCTGATGGTACTGTGAAGAGCAGCATCGATAAGTTCTACCAACCTGAGGTTTGGCAGAAACTGAAGGAGAAAACGGGTGCCAAGGATGGCGATTTGGTATTGATTCTCAGTGGTGATAAAGCCAACAAGACACGTATACAACTTTGTACCCTTCGTTTGGAGATGGGTGATCGTCTTGGACTGCGTGATAAAAATACCTTCAAGTGCTTGTGGATTGTCGATTTCCCCCTCTTTGAGTGGAGCGATGAGGAGCAGCGCCTGATGGCTACACACCATCCGTTTACCTTGCCTAATCCTGATGATGTTCCTTTGCTGGATACTGCTCCAGAGAAGGTGCGTGCCGTGGCCTACGACTTCGTCTGCAACGGTATTGAAGTAGGTGGTGGTTCACTCCGTATTCACGATGGAAAACTGCAGGAAAAGATGTTCCAGATTTTGGGCTTTACACCCGAACGTGCCATGGCTCAGTTTGGCTTCCTGATCAATGCTTTCAAGTATGGAGCACCTCCCCATGCAGGTCTCGCTTTCGGTCTCGATCGCTTCGTCAGCATCATGGCTGGTCTCGATTCTATTCGTGATTGCATAGCCTTCCCGAAGAACAATTCTGGTCGCGATGTAATGTTGGATGCTCCTGGTGAATTAGATCCTAAACAGCTGGAAGAATTGCAGTTAGCACTTGATTTGCATCAAGAATAATTAAAAAAACTGTAAAAACCAACTGTTTGCGTACACAAAATAATTGAAAAGTTCTTAATTTTGCACTCGATTTATAAGAAAATCAATTCAATAGTGTATAAATTTTTAAAGAACTATGGCAGAAAAGAAGACTACAACAAAGAAGGCTGCTGCTCCTAAGAAGGCAGCTGAGAAGAAGGCAACTGTAAAGAAGGCTGCAGCTCCTAAGAAGGCAGCTTTGGTTGTAAATGGTGAGAACGCTGGTTTCAAGGCTGGTGATGTTTATCAGGCTCTGGCAGCTGCTGAGAAGGCACTGACCCTGAAGGAGATTGCTAAGGCAGCTAAGATCAGCGAGGAGGAGACTCTGCTCGGTCTGGGTTGGCTCTTCAAGGAGGGCAAGCTCGCTACTGCTGACGAGAAGATTACATTGGCTTAATCTCAATTACGAAGCATAAAAGGGGCTGGTAAGCTACAAGGCATACCGGCCTTTTTTGTATCAAAATGACTTACGACCAACAGATACTTCATATCCTCACAGCTGCAGGAGAACGTGGAATAAGCGTACAGGCTATTGCCAAGCACGTTTATAACATGAACCGTACCTTCTTTGTTCAGCCAGATTTGGAGGAAATACACAATTATGTACAACAGTATCTGTTGAAAAATAGTAAGTCTTCCCAATCATTGATTGAGAGCACGGGCCGTCGTGGCTATTATCGTCTGAATACTACGGGTTCGGCAGATGCTCTACAAATGATGCTGCAGTTCCGCGAAGAACAACAGGGAAAAGAAGAGGAGAAGCCCCAGCAAGATCTCTCCTTAGATTTGTTTGATTAATTTCGCTGGAACACCAGCAACAAGTGAATTGTCTGGTACATCTTTTGTAACAACAGCGCCTGCAGCCACCACGCAATGCTTTCCAATGGTTACGCCAGGCAGAATCACTGCGTTGGCTCCAATCCAAACATCATCCCCAATCATTACCGGTTTGGTTGTAATACCCTGTTCGTCAATCCGCTTGTTCTTGTCTTCAAAGTTGTGGTTCAGCGCTGATACAGTGATGCCTTGAGCCAGATTTACATGATTACCGATACATACGGGTCCGATAATGGTATTATGTATCCCAATTCGGGTATTGTCACCAATTACCACATCACCCACCGCATTGTTGATGCAGCAATACGATTCAATGACACTATGCTTCCCTAGAAAGAATCGACGATAGGGCGGTGTATCCATCCTAACGCTCCAATATATCTTTGAACCACGTCCCCTGTGTTGGTATAATGGTGCCAATAATCTTATATACCATCGAGGTCTCGCATCCCGCTGGTTCATGATGATGTAATTCAAAAATCGTTTCATCTTTGGATTTGACTTCAATCCTTGTCTTATTTGTTCTTTATCGTTCATATAATATCTTATTCCATTGTTCAATGATATGTTGGATATTGAATCTTTGTGCTATTTGAATAGCTTCCTCTGATTTCTTATCCCATTCAATTTCTGCTGCATTATGTAGTTGTTCTGCTAACTCATTGACATTTCCATTAGTAAAATACATGCCAAAGTCACCCATGATTTCCTTACTTGTTGGAAGGTCTGAAGAAACAATGGGTAACCCATGCGCCATAGCCTCAACTAAAACTAATCCAAATCCCTCCCATCGTGAGCTGAGTACATACACTTGTGCATTGGTATAATATTGCTGGATATTATTGGTAAAAGGATGAAGCGTTATTCGTCCTCCCAACTTATAGTCGGCTATCATTTTGCGATAAAGAGGTTCTTCCACCCCTTCTCCAACTATATCTAGAGTCCATTCTTTGTTATTCTTAGCAAAGATGTTGAAAGCCTCAATCAATAAGTCAAATCCCTTATGTCGATGAGAGAATCGCCCCACAGCAAGAAATCTTTTGGAATCACCTTGTGATGGTTTTCCTGGCTCTAAGGTTAATGGATTATAGATAACTTCTACAGGAAAATGATATTTATGGGCATCATCTTGGCAAAGAACAATTGTCTTGTCTAGTTTCTGCAGTTGGTATTCATAATGCTTTCTTAGTTCTGGTCCAATGTATAGAGAACCTGCACCGAAGAGAGCCTCGTATGAATTATGAATCCAGCCAATCAGTTTGGTGTCCCCTAATTGCGATTTACATGTAGCTAAACGGACTGCTAATGGAGCATGAACGCCGATAATCACATTGTATGCACCTTCTTTCAACTCTTTCGCCAATGCATCTCGTTTCTCTGATGGGAACGAACTATGACTATACCAGTCTGATGTCAGTCTGGTTTGAGGTAATACCTTCCTGAATAGTCCGCTATAAGTTTTACAAAACAGTTCCTTCCACCTTGGCGTTTCTGGATAGTTAAAATAGCGATAGTGTATATTGGCTTTGTTCAAATCATACAGAGATGTGTCTTCTGCTTTAGGATTGTCAAAAGTCACAATGGTAACGTCACAGTCTTTTGCTAGTTCTTTGGCGATGACTGCTGTCACTCGTTGTACTCCTCCGTACGAGAAGATAGAATCCATTAAAAAGCAGATTTTCTTCATCATCTCTATCGTCTATTGATACTGTTTCTTGTTTTCAGTATATACTTCATTGTATAATTTTAGTAAGGCTTCTGCGGTCTTTCTCCATGAGAATTGTTTTGCACGCTCTAATCCAATCTCTTTTTGTTTATTATAAAATAGCTTGTCGCTTTCTAGGCGAAGCATCATCTGCGTAATTTCTTCACTGTTCTCAGGATTAACGAGTATGGCGTCATCTCCACCTATCTCTGGCATTGACGAAGTGTTACTTGTAATCACAGGAGTTCCGCAAGCCATTGCTTCAAGCAACGGAATGCCAAAACTCTCTCTTAATGAGGTATAGAGAAATACAAATGCGCTATTATAAATAGAAGGCAAATCACTATTCACAATATATCCAGGCATTACGATGTTTTCTCGAATATTTTCAATATGATTGCGTTCAATAATGCCATTCAGATAATTGGGGTCAAGATCGGCCATCAATAATTTACGCTTTATTTTTGATTGCTTCAAATATTTTGAATAGGCAACCAACGTTCTCTCTGTGTTCTTTTTTGGATCTGTATTACCAAGAAAGAAGAAATAACCTTTCTCTGGAATATACTTTTTATAAACTTCCTCTTTATCTTCGAGAGGTTTGAACCAGTTGTTATATCCATTGTATATCATGGCCATCCGTTCACGAGGAATGTTTAATTTCGAAATGATGTTTTCCATTTCAAAATTAGAAACGGTAATGATACGTTGGCATTTATCCAAAATACGAGGTACATTCAGTCTTCTATATAGCCAACCCATATTTTGGTATAACGAATGATTTTGCTTGTCGCGAGGCTCTAGAAAGATAATATCATGAAGCGTTAAAACCAGTGGAATATCACACCATATCGGCGCAGTATTGCTGGTGCAATGCAGAATGTCAACTTTGTAATTTTTTGCAGCTTTAGGCAAAGCCCATTGTTCCCAAAGAGGATACGAAGGATAGTTCAATTCTACGACATGTACATTCTTTGTGCTTTCCACACATCGGTCTTCCCCAGGTTTTACAAATACATAGTACTCATTCTCCGTGTCTATTAGCTGCAATTCTTTTATTTCTTGCAACACCACGTAGTCCATTCCATGCTTGTTCTTGCGAAAAATCCGTTGAGCCTCTATTCCAATTCTCATGTTTTGAATACTATTTGCATGCAAAAATAAGCAAAATGTTTGTTAATCCAAAATTAATTTATAATTTTGTAGCATAATTGGATGTAATAATGCCTGAAACTGCAAATAAACTCAAGTTAGTCTATATTACTCCGGCCCTCTATATGGCAGGAGGTGTAGAACGTGTACTTACGCTCAAGGCTAATTATTTTGCAGAACATTTTGGTTATGATATTACGATAATTCTAACCGAGGGAAAGGGTAAACCTTTATTTTATCCATTGTCGAATAAGATTAAGGTAATTAATCTGAATATTGGTTTCGAGAAGCTCTGGACTTGTTCGTTTATTAGGAAGATTTTCGTGTATTTAAAAAAGCAACGACAGTTCAAAAAAGCATTGACTAAAGAGTTGATGTGCATTCGTCCTGATATTACCATCAGTCTCCTACGTCGCGAGATTAATTTCATTAACGATATCAAAGATGGAAGTCGCAAAATAGGTGAATTGCATGTTAATCGTGCAAATTATCGTAATTTTGAGGCGAATGATTCTAATTTTATAAAGACTCTTTTTGCAAAGTTCTGGATGCATAGCCTCGTTGCGAAGCTAAAGAAACTGAATCGGTTCGTTGTGTTGACGGAGGAAGATAAGGATGCATGGCCTGAGTTGAAGAATATTAGAGTTATTCCAGACCCATTATCTTTCCTTCCTACTAAATATAGCGAACTTAAGGAAAGATGTGTGATTGCTGTAGGTCGTTATGTTTATCAAAAAGGTTTTGACTTGCTTTTACAAGCATGGTCGAAAATCGAAAAACTATACCCAGATTGGCAGTTGGTAATCTTTGGTGATGGAGATCGTACTCCATATGAAAAACAAATGAAAACATTTGGAGTTGATGCCAAACGTTGTCATTTGAATGGACCAACTCCTAACATACAGCAAGAGTATGTCAATAGCTCTATCTTCGTTTTCAGCTCGCGTTTTGAAGGTTTTGGAATGGTTCTTGTTGAGGCTATGGCATGTGGCTTGCCTGTCGTTTCTTTCGATTGTCCATGTGGGCCTAAAGATATCGTCAGAGATGGCGAGGATGGTCTTCTTGTTGAAAATTGCAATATTGATTTATTAGCCTCAAGCTTATCAAGATTAATGAATGACGAAACTCTTCGGCAATCTATGTCGAAAGCGGGACTAAAGAATGTACAACGTTTCAACATTGAACAAATTGCTGAACAGTGGAGATTATTATTTGAATCTTTAAACGTAGATGTATCATGAAGATATTGTTTCTCGTATACCACGGATTCTCTGAGGTTAGTGGAATATCCAAGAAGATTCACTATCAGGTAAAAGGCCTTCGTGAGAACGGTCATGATGTCCGTCTTTGCTATTATGGCTTTGACGAGAACGGTCACCGTTGCCGTTATATTGATGACAAAGTAATTCAAGACTATGGAATAGGGAGATGGGCTGGCTTTCGACAGCGTTTAAGTTATGATTGCATTTACGATTATTGCATTCGTGAGAAGATTGAACTTGTCTATGCCCGTTGTTTTATGAATGCTAATCCTTGGCTGATTCATTTTTTCAAAAAACTGAGGGATGCAGGTGTTCATGCTGTGACTGAAATTCCAACTTATCCGTATGATGCAGAATTTGTTGGATTCCCCTTTCAAACACGGATGAATCTGAAAGTAGATCAATTGTTTCGCCACAAGCTCTATGCTCAGATGGATGCAATCGTTACTTTCTCTGATGCTAAAGAAATCTTTGGCCAACGCACCATTAATATCAGCAATGGTGTAGATTTCGACAGCATTCCTCTCCATCAGCCGTCAGCCGTCAGCCATCAGTCATCAGAACTTCATCTTATCGGAGTTGCTGAAGTCCACTATTGGCATGGTTACGATCGTATGATTGCAGGTATTGGTGAATACTACAAAAATGGGGGAAAGAGAGATGTCTTCTTTCATGTCGTAGGTGGTGTCGGACCTAGTGAAATGTATGACTCCATGCATGCCTCTGGATTTGCTGAACTGATGGAGAAATATAATATTAAAAAACATGTTATTTTCCATGGGCAACTTTTTGGTGATGAACTTACAAAGGTCTTTAATCAATGCCAATTTGCTATTGGTTCTTTGGCCCGACATCGTAGTGGCATTACGGTTATTAAGACATTGAAAAACCGTGAATATGCAACTCGTGGTGTTCCATTTATATATAGTGAACAGGATAGTGATTTCGATGATCAACCCTATGTTTTGAAGGCTCCGGCAGATGAATCGCCTGTTGAAATACAGCAAATAATAGATTTTGTTTCTTCTGTTCAAATGCATCCTAAAGAAATCCGTTTAACAGTGGAACATCTCTCCTGGAAAAGACAAATGCAAAAAGTAATCGATAATTTGTAAAATGTAGAAGGATGAAAATATTATATGCAGTAGAATCTGTGAATCTCTCTGGCGGCTATGACAGGGTTATCATAGAAAAAGCAAATTATCTGGCAGAACATGGGTTTGATGTGATTATTACTGTGGCCTCTCATGCTTTGGCCGAACCTTGCTATGAAATATCAGAAAAGGTCAGACTTATTGATTTCGAAATCGACTTTCATCAGCAGTATGGCCATCACTTATTCTATCGAGCTTTTATATATACTGTGATGATGCGAAAGTACCGTTGTGCGCTGAAGGAATTGTTGTTTTTTGAACGTCCAGATATTGTGATTACGACATTAGGTCGTGAGATTGACTTTATTACAAAGATTCATGATGGGAGTGTGAAAATAGGAGAATCACATATTGCCAAGAACTATGTACGCAACTTGCATTTAATGGAACAGAATGGCATTGCTCAACGTATGATAGCACGGCTTTGGAGACGAAAAATGGATAGGCTTGTTGGGCAATTGGACGCCTTGGTGTTACTGACACAGCATGATGCAGACAGTTGGAGTGGATTGACAAAGACAGTGGTTATACCTAATTCGCTTCCTTTTTTCCCTGATAAACCAAGTATATGCAATCAAAAACAGGTTATATTTGTTGGAAGACTGAATGAACAGAAGGGATTGGAGTATTTAATTGAGACATGGAAGCGTGTTCACCAGAAACATAAAGACTGGATACTTCAGATTTATGGGGATGGTGAACAACGGGAATTGTTGCTTCATCTTATCAGTGAAGCTAAATTGAAGGATGCTGTCGTCGTCAACCACTCAACAAGGCAGATAATGGATAAGTATCTGGAAAGTAGTATCTTTTTGCTTACTTCTCGCTTTGAAGGTTTTGGCATGGTGTTGATTGAAGCGATGGCCTGTGGTGTTCCTGTGGTGTCTTTTGATTGCCCTTGGGGACCTGCAGATATAATTAAGAATGGGGAAGATGGTTTCTTAGTTGAGTATTTGAATACCACGGAAGCAGCAGAAAAGGTTGTTCAATTGATAGAATCTCCAGAGTTAAGAATGAAAATGAGTATTCGCGCCCGCGAGAATGTTCAGAGATATAGTCGTAATACAGTCATGAAACAATGGATTGAATTGTTCTATAGTTTGTGTAATTATGGCTCATTATAGATAAGGTAAAGATGAACATCGTATTTCTTATAAGATCTGTCGCAAAAAAGAATGGCGTTGAACGTACGATAATGGATAAGGTTAACGCATTGGCTAATATGGGTCATATGGTAACATTGCTAACTTATGAACAATGTAATCATCCTTATGCATTCCATATTGACGAGAAAGTTCGTTGCGTAGATTTAGATTGTCGTTATTATACGATATATAAGTATCCGTTGTTTAAACGTTTATATGAGGCATGGAAAATGAAATGTTATTTTGCGAAAAAGTTACATGCTTTTATAAATCAAGTACGTCCAGATGTCATTGTAACCATAACATATACGAAAGAATATATGGATGTCGTCATGTCTTTGAAATATCATACACGTGTTGTGATAGAGTCTCATACGGCATTTACACATGACATGAAAGGTGGAACCTTGATAGAGAGAATACGAAAATTTGCTTTGTTGCGCAGTGTGAAACGATGTGATTTGTTGATAGCGTTGACAACGAGTGATGCTGAATATTGGAGACAACATATAAGAAATGTCGCGACGGTAAGTAATCCTCTAACCTTATATCCAGAAACACTCAGCCGCCCTTCAAAGGAAAATGGGAGGATTATTGCTGTAGGAAGGTTGGAACCTCAGAAACGCTTTGACCGTCTGATAGAAGCTTTTTCGTTGATTGCTCATAAATACCCATCATGGTATATTGATATCTATGGCGAGGGTAATGATAGAGAGGCACTTCAGAGGCTAATAGAAGAAAAGGGACTTATTAAGCAGATACATCTGAAAGGTGTAACCTCCAATGTCTATTCAGAATATGAACGGAGTCAGTTCTTTGTGTTCAGTTCTGACTATGAAGGATTTGGACTTGTTCTTGTTGAGGCAATGTCCTGTGCCATTCCTTGTGTTTCAACAGATTGTCCTTTTGGTCCTTCAGATATTATTGAAGATGGCGTTGATGGACTTCTGTGTAAAATGACAGTCGAGGATTTGTCATCCAAAATAGAGTGGATGATAATACATGAGAAAGAACGACAAGAGATGGGACTCAAAGCCCGTCAGGCAGTTGCCAGATATAAAAAGGAAAACGTCATGAAAGAGTGGGTGCAGGCTTATCTGTCAGTTGTTAATTAGAATGTAAGAGATGAAGAACTGGTACGATAGATATATGACAATCTATGGGAAACCTTTGTCTGAGGTTTCTCAAAATACGGTTGGAAGCATCCGTCAGCAACTCCAAAGGCTGCAAAGCGCAGAGCCGTTGGTTTCTGTTGTTGTCATTGCTTACAACGAAGAGTGTCGTTTGGCCGCATGTTTGTGGTCTTTAAGTGAGTTGCAAACAAAATATCCTATTGAGATTTTGGGTGTTAACAACAACTCCAAGGATAGAACGGAAGAAATATATCAGACATTAGGTTTACCTTATTATAATGAAACTCGACAAAGCCCAGGCTTTGCACGCCATTGCGGATTACAACATGCGAAAGGCAAATACCATTTCTTCATTGATGCCGATACCTTCTATCCGTCGTGTTATGTCGATAAGATGATGGAGGAGCTGACGAAACCAGGTGTTTCTTGCGTTGGCACTTTCTGGAGCTTTTATCCTGATAAACAGCATTCTGCGTTTAGCCTGTTTTTGTTTGAACTGATTCGTGATACTTTCCTTTGGGTTCAACATTTTAAGCGTCCTGAGTTGAATATTCGTGGAATGACGTTTGCTTTTAATGCAGACTATGCTCGACAATGCACTATTCGTACGGATATTCGTCGAGGTGAGGATGGATCGTTGGCACTTGAATTAAAGCGTTTTGGTAAAATCGCATTCCTTTACGATCGTAAGGCTCGTCCTGTTACGGGTTACGGAACAATTGGCAATCAATCTATGTGGCAGAGCTTCATAGACCATGTGAAGGTTCAGATGAAAGGCATCACTCGTATCTTCCATTCCACTGATCATTATGAGGATTCAGAGGATAATTTGGTGAAGAATAAGTGAACAATTAGATTATTATGTCAAATTGCCAACACCAGTTATGTAAGGGATATTCTTTTCTGTTAACTTGTGCTTTCTTGAAAATTCCTTGTGAATCTCGGAGATTCCCTCTAGGACCATGTATACGACCGCTATGCATCCTTTCTCCATTAATTGCATAGCGAACTTTGCATCCTGCGACATTTTCAGAACATTTTATATGTATACTATTGCCTTTTATGCCAACAGATTGGACAATGTCTTTATTAGAAGGTGAAATAACACTGAATCCATAATGCTTTATTTTGTAAACTGAAGTAGTGTCAAATACCAAAGGTGGGTATGGTACTTTGAAATTGATGACGACTTCGTTATCAATACACTCGATGGAATTTGGTGTCAATCCTTTCGTGTTCTGTTTGTTGTGAATAATGTCTAATGCAGACATTGCAACAAATTTACCATGAAGCTGCTGACCAATAGCATTAATATGAATACGTTCTCTTACAAAATCATAAAGATAGGTTGGACTGCTAGGCCAAAATAGTGAGTCATCTTTTATTAGTTCAAGTTGACTTTGTGGAACAATGCTCTCTTGGCAGTTGAAACGATTTTCCTTAAATTTTCTTCCACCTGACACATTGTTTGTTTGATAGCATACAATTCGCACATCCTTTGCTTGATGGGTTATATTTCTTATATCATTGGCTATGTCAGTCTGAAATTTTTTCAATAGTACTTTGTAATTTGTTTCTGGATACTCTTCAATATCGCTTTCTCCTTGCATCCAGCAAATTGCAGGAACCACAAAATCCCATTCTCGTTCTTTTGCATTTTTGTATGCAGATTCTATATTATCTAAAAAGCATTGATATGGACGAGTGCCTTTGCTAAGATCTTTAATTGCAGTTGTACCTTGCCCTCCAGGGAAGATACATATTATAGTGTCTTTCCCTAAACTATCTGCTAACATCTCTGCCATACTATATATGGTCAGCTCAAATGAGCGTTTTTGATAATGGATAATCCTTTTTGCTTTTTCCTTAATTATGTTATTATCAAAATAGCCATATGCGTGGTCAAGGTTTTCTGTAACGATACGACCGTCTGCATAGCTTGCAAGGGAATCGAAATCCGTAATACGTGTTGCTTCTTCTCCTAATGCTAAACTTTGTCCATAAACAGGAATACATATAACTGTTTTGTGCTCGTACGATTCTTTACATGATACGAGAAACATTAATATGACTAATAGCGAGAATAGTTTTTCTTTCATGAGTGCAAAGATACAAAGTCTATTCAAAACCTCCAAATAATCGCCTCATTTTCTCATATCCGAACCTTCGGCATAGGCATGTGATTCATCCAATTTTCATGAGCTTGAGTGATGATGTGGGGCAACTGCTTGGCTCCGAAGTAGTTTCGAATCCAGGTAGTGATGGCCTCTGAGGGCCAGTTCTCAATGCCCACTCTGCAAGCCATGTGCTTAATCAGATGGTCGCTGATGAACAGCCGGAGTATTTCTCGAGTTTTTTCACCACTCACGCCATACTTCCTCATATAGGCATACTCGAACTCGTTAAAGAATATGTAATGAAGGTTGTCGTCGTTGTATATCTTCCACAATCCCTCTTCTATACGTTTGTAAGCCTCCCTGTTAGGATTGATGTGAAACTTGGGTACGTTGCCAGCCAACAGCACATGCATGTTGATGCCATTAATATGATGGCGCTGATTCTCGGATATCTTGTCGCGATCGTTGTCGTTGGCCAGCGCATTGGCTTTGCAGTAAAACAGGTTGTAGGCAATGGCAGGTTCTTCAATCTCCTGATTCTCCGTTGGCACAAAGCGGTCAGTGACCAGTGGCGACATGAATGCTTCCATCTGGTGCGTATCCTTGTTGCGGACTATCCGGAATGCATCCGACTTTACAATCAGTTCGGTTAACTCCGAATCCTGCTTGAAACCCAGGGCGACGCGTAGCTTGTTAAAGCTGTTGCTGGTATAGGCCAGCGTCACTTCGTCCATATACTCGATGGCCCCATCAAACAAATACTTGATCTTACCAATCTCGTTCCACGTCAATTTCTTGGCTCGCCAATGGCGGTTATAGCTTCTGGCGCTCGTAGCGGCCAGCGCATAGTCGTTCTTACGTATCATCCTTAACAATTTAATTCTATCGGGGTGCCCCACCAAGGCACCCCCATTTACATTAAGGCCTCCTTAGGCCTTTAATTAAGCATATTAGGCCCTATTTATAGGATAGGGCCAATGTAAATTGGCTATTAAAGTAATGTTCGGCATTTCCCGAATCACCACGCATAGTCATCTTGCCACCCATCATAGCGAAGTTCTTTCGTATAACCATTCTCTTTGCATACTTGGCCGATGAACGCTTGCATCTCTGGAGAGATGAGTCGTTCACCTCTGCGATACTCATAATACTGGCGACGACCATAGTGAACGATGAGCCGATGCTTGATGCCAACCTCTTGACTACGTGTCATCTCATCGTAGAAATGCATCATGCCCTTGGCGTAGCGAACATGCTTCTTCTCGCGATAAAGCGCACACTTGTTGGCTTTTACCTCAGGATGCATGGGGTTGACACTTAGAATGTTATAGTCGTTGCTCTGCAGTTCCTGACCTACGAGCCATCGCAGACAAGTAGCCCTGCGCGGACATTCGTTAATGAAGCAGAGCAAATAGTTTGGTGCCTTATGGCTGAATATTTCTTTTTCTGTCATCCTTTTAGCTGTTTTTTAAAAGACATGCAAAGGTACGAAAAATAATCGAGAAAAATGCAGGATAGGCAAGGAAAAATCAGCGCAGAGCCTACTTTTTTCTTAAGTAGCCGCTACTTATCTTGCAAGTAGCCGCTACTTACCATCAAAGGAGCCTATACTCACATGTGTTTCTCCTAGAGAAACACTCTGTATCTCCCAAAGAAACACACTGTTTCTCTAGGAGAAACACTTCCGTTTCCTTAAGATTCAAAACCCCATCACTTTTTCAATGATTGGTGCAATATCGTAATATTTGTATTCAGCTAAACGACCTCCAAAGGTGACGTTTTGTTCTTGATCAGCTAATTCTTTATATTTCTTATAAAGATTGTTGTTTCGCTCATCATTGACGGTATAGAATGGTTCAATGCCAGGATGCCATTCAGATGAATATTCGCGCGAAATGACAGTCTTGGGACAACGATAGACATCTTCGCCAAACATCTCAAAATGCTTGTGCTCAATAATTCGTGTGTATGGAACCTCTGCGTCAGTAAAGTTCATAACGGCATTGCCTTGATAGTTGGGCATATCTAGTGTCTCTTGCTCAAATCGAACACTGCGCCATTCCAATTGGCCAAACTGATAATCAAAGTATTCGTCAATTTTTCCAGTGAAGAGAATGTGTTCAGCAATGTTTTCCCAATGATTCCTATCATCAAAGAAATTGGTGTTGGTTCTCGTTTCAATGCCCTCTAGCAAACCATCAATTAGTTTGTTAAAACCACCCATAGGAATACCTTGGAAGCGGTCGCTAA
>Ga0256407_10007318_pt1 | contig 16679 bp, 11 predicted proteins | sample RumenRJG_04DNA_FD_193489 | JGI IMG/M metagenome (GOLD analysis project Ga0256407, IMG submission 193489) | Bovine rumen microbial communities from Lethbridge, Alberta, Canada - RJG_04 | ecosystem: Host-associated > Mammals > Digestive system > Stomach > Rumen | place: Canada: Alberta...
GTGATGCATTGAGCTCGTAAGTGCCTTCTGCTGTTCCGTATTTAATGGTAGCATTCTCAGGTGCAGTTACTGTAATTCCGTGAGCCTTGCCATCGTATGTTCCTTCATATCCCTTGGCGGTTACTGTCATCGTTGCCGCTGTGATAGTGAATGTTGCGGTAGCCTCGCCTGCGTTGTAGTTTGTTGTCTCAGCAATCGAGGCCTTAATGGTGTAGTTACCGGCAGTTTCTGGAGCTGTTTCAACAAACGTTTCTGCGCCTTCTGCCTTATAAGTATAAGTGACAGTTCCGTTTCCGGTATTGCCTGTAATGGTAGGAGTATTTGCTGTTGCTCCGTATGTCCAGCCTTCTAATGTAACAGTCGGAGTGATATCGGCCTTGCTAATCTCTACTGTTGCACTACCAGTTACGGTTGTGTAGTTGTCCATGGTTACCTGATAGTAAACCTCGTAAGTACCTGCATCGGTGTATGTTGGTGCTTCTGATTGTTCGTAAGAACCTTCCTGTTCTCCGTATTTGATGGTAGCATTCTCAGGTGCTGTAACAGTTATTCCGTGAGCCTTGCCATCGTATGTTCCTTCGTGTCCAGCAGCAGTTATAGTCATCGTTGCTGCTGTGATAGTGAACGTTGTGGTAGCCTCTCCAGCGTTATAGTTTGTTGTCTCAGCAATCGAGGCCTTGACGGTATGAGTACCAACAACTAAAGGCTTCGTTTCAACAAATGATTCAGTACCTTCTGCCTTATAAGAATAAGTGACAGTTCCTTCGCCGGTGTTGCCTGTAATGCTTGGCGTCTTAGCGGTAGTTCCGTATGTCCACCCCTCCAATGTTACTGTTGGAGTAATGGCTGCCTTGCTTATATTTACTGTCTCGCTACCGGTTACGGTGGTATAGTTGTTCATCGTTACCTGATAGTATACCTCGTAAGTACCTGCATCGGTGTATGTTGGTGCTTCTGTAAGGTTGTATGTACCATTCTGGCTTCCATACATCACTTTTGAGCCCTCGGGTGCTGTAACTGTAATTCCGTGGGCCTTGTTGTCGTATGTTCCTTCGTGTCCAGCAGCAGAAACGGTCATCGTTGCCGCTGTGATTGTGAATGTTGCTGTAGCCTCGCCTGCGTTATAGTTTGTTGTCTCAGCAATCGAGGCCTTGATGGTATGGGTACCAACAACTTCTGGCATAGTCTCAGTAAATGTTTCTGCTCCTTCTGCCTGATAAGTATAGGTAACTTCTCCGTTTCCGGTATTGCCTGTAATGGTAGGAGTATTTGCTGTTGCTCCGTATGTCCAGCCTTCTAATGTAACAGTCGGAGTGATATTGGCCTTTGAAATAGTAAAATCTGTAGTTGCTGTTGCTGCTTCGTAGTTTGCTGTTGCGGCGATAGTTGCCTTGATGGTATATTCACCGGCTTCTGTAGGAGCATCGGCTTTATACTCACTATCTTCAGCGGTTTTGAGTTTGTACTCATATGTAACGCTTCCATTTCCAGTATTGCCAGAAATGGTAGGAGTCTTTGCTGTTGTTCCATATGTCCATCCTTCTAATGTAACAGTCGGAGTGATGCTTGTTTTCGTAATAGTGAAATCCGTAGTTGTTGTCGCTCCTTCGAAGTTTGCTGTAGCAGCGATAGTTGCCTTGATGGTATAGTCACCAGCTTCTGTAGGAACATCGGCTTTGTACTCACTATCTTCTGCGGTTTTGAGTTTGTACTCATATGTAACGCTTCCTTCTCCAGTATTCCCAGAAACGCTAGGAGTATTTGCTGTTGCTCCATATGCCCAACCCTCAAGAGTTACTGTCGGAGTGATATTGGCTTTCGAAATTGTGAAATGCGTACTATCTACTGCTGCTTCGTAGTTTACAGTTGCGGCGATGGTAGCTTTGATTGTATAGTTACCAGCTTCAGTAGGAACCTCGGTACTATACTTACTATCTTCTGCATTCTGTAGTTTGTACTCATATGTAACGCTTCCTTCTCCAGTATTACCTGAAACGCTAGGAGTATTTGCTGTTGCTCCATATGTCCATCCTGTAATATCTACCGTTGGTGTAATCGTTGTTTGTATAATGGTGAAGGTTGCTGACTTTGAACCTGTGTAATTACCTTTTGCACTGACTGTAACCTTATACGAACCAACATTTGTTGGAGCACCATCCAATGCGGTTTCTGTTTCGCCGCTTACCAAATAATAGTTCGAGTCGAAATCTGTTTCAGCATTCAATGTTGCTGCAATTGCAGTTCCTGAGGCAGCTAACGAAACGCTTGTGATAGGTTCTATAGCCGCTCCATTATAAACAAAGGAAGATTCGCCATTTGTACCCATGCTGATTGTGGCATTCGATATATCTCTTGGCTCTATCTTCAGATTGAAATTTCTTGTAGTCGACAAGAAAGGCTCGTCTGCGCCTGGTGTGTATTTAGCCTGAATAGTTGTATTTCCTGCACCAGATACAGTGTATTTTAGTGTATACTCCTCATCCAGAGAAATACTGCTACTTGCAACTACAGTCTCGTCGCTTGAAGAGAATGTGATGGTTCCTTGCAAATCTGAGACATACGGCATTACAACTTTGGGAATAGTATGACCATATGTTCCGGTTATAACTTGATTGGCCCCAATTGGGCTATATTCACCATTTTCCTCTTGCATGAAGTCGATAAATGCTTCTTCTTTGATTACATATTCTTGAGAAATTTCATCGCTGGAGTATGTCTCCTGAGCACCTGTTGGTAATGTGACACTTGCTTCTACCCATGCTGTAATGGTTGTTGATTGATTAATAGAAATAGGTCCAGTGTAAGTAACTGGATTGTTGGAATTACCATCAGTATAGTATTTGATGTTGATTACAGTCTGATCGTCACCATTGGTCTTCTGATATGGTGATGCTAACGTCAGAGTTTGTGCCTCATTATAAGTCCCTGACTCAACGCTAAAGGTGGGAGCCGATGGTACAACTGTCGCCGAAAGAGCAACAGCACCACCTCCGCTGTTTAATACTGTAAATCCTGGATTTGAATTGTATAGGATAAGGTCTGTTGCTCCAAATCCCTTTATCTTTATATGGCTTTCATTATTGATTGTCTCTTGGCAAATCGCATTTTGGTTTGTAGAATTAGATAAAATGAATTCTATATCTTCAACGTCTGGAATCAATGCTGGATAATCTGACTTCAGTATTTCTCTTTCGGTTCCATCAAATGTAACCTTCATATCCTCAGCAAATTCTAAGTAATAAGCAATGGCATTATCACTTCTTGTGGTTTGCCCGAATTGGTCAAACTCTGCGTATGCAGTAACTGTACATGGGGTAAGCTGTGGCTTTGATACAGATAATGATTCGCCCATTTCACTGTTTTGACCAGTTTCTGTGGTTCCGTCTCCATATGTAATAGTGTAATGACAATTGAAATAATTTCCATAAGTGTCACTTAGTCCGCTGAATTTCAGAGAACCTTCACTATAAAGGATAGTAGGCGCTTCTAATACCTTAATGAATTGGCTTCCATCATTAGGTAGATAAACCAATTTGTCTTCAAATGTAGGATTGCCAGTAAATCCCTCCCATGGTAGTATGTTGTTGGTTCGTGCGTTGTCAATGGTGAATGACAAAGAACTCTTATTAGATGATCCCTCAAAAGATAATGATGCTGTTGAATTTACGCTAATAATTTTGTTCGTATACATGCATAGATCATTACCATCAATATTTATTTTAAGATTTTGAAGACTGCTAGTAATGTTCCCAGATGGGCTGCTAGATAACGTTAAGGTGTTTGTTTCTTTGTCGAAAAAAATGCCGCTGTTGTTAGAGAAAGTTCCATCTTCTAGAACCTTAGCACCACCAACCCAAATAGAAGGTGTAGAGATAATAACGCGATTAATGGAACTATATGTTGAGTGCTTGAATTGTCTTCCGCTTTCATCGTAATATGCACCGGAAATGGTGGTGTTGTTGCTATATGCTACGAGGTATAAGCCATCACCCCATGTACATGAAGAGAAATGGAATACAGGCCCCATATCGTCAAGTACCTGATCACCAGGATTTATGTCAAGTGATGCTGGTGATGATCCGCTTTTCTTAATGGTCAGAGGGTTCTCGTCACCGCCATATCCTACTATCATTCCAACAGTGTTACTGCCATTTATCTCAATCGTCAATGGTTGTGGAGCTTTGCAATAAATCATTGATGTTGTGACGCCATTTAGTGAAAGGGTGTTTTTATCTGGGTCATAGGTCGCTTTTCCATCTCCAAGAATGTCGGATGCATTTATGTTTGTTACGGCTTCACTGCCAACCATCAAATCGTATGATTTTCCAAATGCCGCTACGTGAGCGGTATCCATTGTTAAGAAGTTTGAGCTTGTGGGCAAAAGGATTGAAATGGGGGCTTCAGCATTAATTGAAATATTACCTTTCACCACACCACCACAGGGAGTTTCTTGTGAGGTGTTTCTTAAAACGAGAGAACCGATCGGATTGCTTGTTGACTTAATACTTATTTTGGGTGAAGCTGCTTCGAGAGTTGTTGAAATAGCGGGCTTTCCATTGGTTGTAATAGAATTGGAACCGATTATATCAATGAATAAACTCGTAATATTGCAGATGATATCGTCTGACAAAATAGCATTATTTAGGGTAAGTGTGTTCGTCTCTGGATCAAAACTGACTTTTCCATCGCCGAGGACATCCGTTGCATTATCACTTGTAACTTCTATGCCTCCTATAGTTAGGTCATATGTTATAGTTTCTTCTGCCCTGGCTATGCTTGGTAAAAATAGTAGGGTAGTGAGAAGGATTGTGATGATCCTTGTCGATTTGTTGAGGTTGAGTAATCGCTTGGTCATAATCTTGGCTATTAATGGGTTGATACTCGTTTTTATAAAAAATCTTGGCAAATATACGATTTTTATCGACAACTTCCAAATAAAAACAAGTTTTTATTTAATTTTAAGAATAATTACTTGATAATAGAAAAAGGGCTTGCAATTTCATATTGCAAGCCCTGAACTATTATGATAATATTTTTAGTGCAAATTTTATTTAAACTTGTCAGTTAGCTGCTGGCCTAAGTCTTTAATGTACTGTTTATAGGCCTTTTCGGCATTCTTGGTGGTGTCTTTTGCCAGCTTGTAGAAGTCGGTCTCGCTATCAGCGATGTAGAATTTGGCTGCTTTTGATAGCCACTCTGCGTTCCATTTTGAGAAAACAATATCGGTGAAAACTTCTGATTTAGAACCAGGTTCACTTGACTTCCTCCAATCTTCTTCAAGAGTGTACATGAGGGTTTCATTGGTTGTGCAGAGCGGGTTGCCATCCTTGTCAACAAACATTACTCTTGCGTGGTTCAATCTGTATTCACCCTCACCCATGCCTGTTTTTGCGGTACGTTCTATCTCTGCTCTGAAATACAATCTGTCATCTTTTGAACGATCCGGATTGTATTTGAAATCTGAAATAATCTTGAAGGGTACACCCTCAGCCACCTCGGTGGGGAATGTCTTGTCGGCCCAAGTGTCGATAACAGCCTTGAAGTTCACTGTAGCCATGCTGTCCAACTGTTTAGACTGGATCATAAGCTGCTTCAAAGCTTCCTCCTTACTTTCACTATTCTGAAGATTATTCAGCAGGTCAATGCACTTCTGATTATAATCATCCGCCACTGCCGGTAGTTCGCCGAAGATTCCATTATTCGAAACTTTGCCGCCATCACCTGAGCAACACGAAAAACACACAACTGCTGCCGAAACAGCTACAATTGAAAGGACTTTCTTAATCATACGCTTAAAAGTTTTCCGCAAATATAAAAATTAAAACAATAGACTCCAAGTTTTTTTAAGATTTTGTTGTAAGCTATTAATGTTTTTTTTACTTTGAGGGTGATTTTTCATTTCTATACAATTTTCTTGATTTTAAACGTCATAACGTCATATTGGTATCTATGATATTGATATACAGGTGATTAGGCTATGACATTAACTGTCATATAACGTCATGCTAACGTCATATTTGTAGTCGTGATGCTTGTTCGCAATATCTGTAAAAGTAGTTTCCTTGGCAGGAACAAAGTGTTTCAAACCGAGAAACAAAGTGTTTCACCGCATGAAACAAGGTGTTTCGTGTATTTGAACAGCGTAAAACTCTGTAAATATGACGTTATGTATTGTAATATCATATAATGTCATCATGCATAATATGCATGTTATCAATAAGTTATCGTGAATATGACGTTATGACGTTATTTTTATAATGTTACATCCATTTCTTTAACAGTGAAACATAGCATCGTGAGGTCGTCGTTTGGTTCGGCGCCTTCGCGGTGCTTTTCTACTTCGGCCTTAAGATACTCGATGGTTTCCTTGGCAGAATCGAAATGGTGAGTAGCCATAATGTCGAGTAGATGATCGTCGCCAAACTGATCTTTCTCGTTGTTCTCGGCCTCGTTGAGTCCGTCGGTATAGATGAACAGCTGACGGCCTCGGATGTCGGCTATCTCTTCGCCCTCGTATTCCAAACCAGGGAACAGTCCGATAGGCGCGTTTGGAATCATATCGATGAACTCGGTGCCGAGTATTGGCGGGTTATGACCGGCATTACAGAATGACAGGTGACCTGTGGTAAGATCAACTACACCAAGGAACATAGTGACGAACATGCCTTGCTCGTTGTCGTCGCCAGAAAGGGCGTCGTTCATGCGGGTGGCTATTTCGGCAGGCATCATCTGCTGGGCTGCAAGTGTACGGAACAGTCGTGTGGCCTGGGCCATGAACAGTGATGCGGGAACTCCCTTACCTGATACGTCGCCAAGAGCAAAGTATAACTTATCAGGTGCGTCGTCGCGAATAAGGAAGTTATAAAGGTCACCACCAACCTCCTTTGCAGGGGTCATAGAGCCATAGAGGTCGAGATCGGGACGGTCGGGGAAGGTGCTAGGCACCATTGACATCTGAATGTTACGGGCAATACGCAGGTCGCTCTCGATACGCTCTTTGGCGATGGTGGTCTCCTCAAGTTGGTCGTACGCTGTGAGCAACTCTTGGTGGGTAGCCTCAAGTTTCTGGTGGGCTACTTTGAGTCGGCGTGCAGAGCGCAGACGGAAATAAATAAAGATGCTTAGTGCCAGAACGATGATGGTGGCAATAATGATTATGCTGAGGCGCTGTTGGCGAGCTCGCTCTTCAGCCTGCTGCATCTTAAGATCATCTACATGAAATTTTGTACTCATCTCGGCCAACTTATTCTTGGTGTCGTTGGTGTTGACAGAGTCGCTGATATTATATATGTCGTGGTACATTTGAGCAGCTTCGCGATAACGACCAAGTTCTTCGAATATCTCGGCTCGCTGTTTGCGAATACGAATGACTTCTGAAGGATCGCTAGCCTCATCAAAATATTGTAATCGACGATTATTAAGCGCGAGAGCCTCTTCGTAAAGATGCTGCAGTTTATAAAGTTCTGCACGGAAGTACATCCAAAGATTGCTAAGATTGCTACCTTCGTATGTGATACTTTTCTTTACTTCGTCGAGCATTTTTGAGGCCTCAGTGTAGTGACCAGTGCCTAACTCAACTTGCGCGCGTGATAGGTAGTAATAGCCCCAGCGGTTTTGGGTCTCACCAGCATTTGAGTTCTGACCGAAATTATAAAACTCCATGAGGAATTGCCGCCATTGCTTGTTAATGGCGTTCATGGTGTCGTAGCGCTTTAGGATATCAAGAACCTCGGAATAATACGAGAAAATTTCAGCAAGCTGCAATGGTTTAGGATTGAGTTTCATCAATATGTTGATACTCTTTTGGTATGCATTTGCTGCTTCTTCGTTGTTTCGCATCATAGCATAAACCAATCCCAATGAGTAGTGTCCAAGGCCAATTCCGTACTGATCCTTTCGGTTTTCAGCGTCGGTTATCATGTTTTTTGCCTCGTCCATACCCATAATTGTCTTACCATCAAAATTATAGGTATCAATAAGTATAGACCACGTTTCGTAGTAGTTCTTCCAACTTTTTGTGCTCTCAAGATAATTAAGGGTCTGAGGTACCTGCTCGTAGATTGAATCATTAATACCGTTGTTGTAGAAAAAGGTCATTTTTTCTACTCTTGCCTCACCCTCTAGTTTGCGATTTCCTTGTCGGTGTGCTTCGGAAATAAAGTCATTAACACATCGAAGTTGATATTCAAGGTCGTCAGTTTCAAGACTAATAACATACAACTTATAATAGGCTTGAATCAATGCTTCTCCATTTAGCTTGGGAATTGACTTACGAATATCGTCAGAATTGTCGGCTTGGACTGTGGATACAGCCAAACAAAACAATAGGGGAGTGAGTAGATGTCGTAGGGTCATAGGTGGTGGTGAATATTATAGTTTTATACCTTGTTATATATATACAATAAGCCCCTCCGATATAGGGGAGGGGCTTAGTTATATTAAATTGGCAGTGAGAACACGAAGCGTGAACCGCCGCGATACTCGGTATCGAGACGTATGTCGCCACCAAGACGGCGAGCGATGCTGCGTGCTACGGTAAGACCAAGTCCATTGCCATCGAAGAAGTCGTTGAGCTTAACATAAGGCTCGAAGATCTTCTCGGCATAGTCTGACAGAACGCCAGTACCGGTGTCTTCAACGCAGAACTCGAGATTTGAGCCATCGATGTTGATGAGCAGAAGAATATCGCCCTGAGCGGTGAACTTCATTGCGTTATCGAGCAATGCTACAAGTGCACGAACGGCCTGCTTGGTATTAGTGAACACCATAGTGGCCTGAGCCTCTTCTACCATCTGACACTTGAAGTCGGCTTTCTGGAACTTGTCTATACCAGACTCCTGAATTGCCAATGCTGCTATATCTTGTGCCATAACGTTATCGTCGCATTCGATGGGCTGTTCCATCTCTACCTCGGCAACATTAAGGATGCCGTTAGCCATCAGTGCAATATTGCCGGCATTAGGATGGGTGTAGTCGAGCTGCTGCTTGATGCCCTCGGCATATTTCTCGATCATAGCCTTCTTCTTAAGCATGGTCTGCTCAAGCTGCTGCTTGGCGGCCATAATCTCAGATGACTGCTTCTCGATAGCCTCTTTTACCTTAAGCACCTTCTGCTTCTCCTCTTCCATCTTATCGAAAGCCATCAGTGCCTCTTCGTAGCCCTGACCCACGTTGTCGAAGTTCTGCTCGAGTGAACGATAGTCCTTGAGCAACTTCTCCATCTCGTTGACGCGCTTCTGATAGTCATCGAGTAACTGCTTGCTTTCTACCTCCTGCTCGCGAATATGTTTAACCTTCATCTGCAGAACTACGCAGATGGCCAGGAGTGCTATGATAAGTATGACAACAATCCAAATCATCGGTTAGTCTTTTTTCTGTTCTACCTTCATGAACTTAGTGAAACCTGTCATTGCCAGAATCTTATAGATCTCGGGCGATACGTTGGTTATCTTGAACTGGCCCTTCAGCTGAGTTACAGTGCGCATGGTCTTTTGAATGATACGGAGACCTGAGCTGGCCATATAAGTGAGCTCTGTGCAGTCCATCTCAAGGTCTACTCCACCGTCACGCAGAGCAGGCTGAATATCCTGTTCGAACTGGTTGGCATTCATAGTGTCGATTCTAGATCCAGTCTTAATAATGGTCTTACCACCTTCTTTAATAATCTGTGTCATAATTTCGTGTTTCTAAATTTATGTATTCTTCTTTAAATATCTTTTTTCATTGTGAGCAGGTTCTTTCCTTCCAGACGCTGGTAGGTAACTTCGTTCATAATGTTCTTTACGATGTAGATACCCATACCGCCAATCTCGCGCTCCATTGGGTCTATATCTGTATCAGCATCATCTTTCATTGTTGGGTCGAACTCGCGGCCCTTATCGCTAAGTACAAAAGTCAGTTCTCTACCATTGCACTCGGCAGAGAGTTCGATGTCGGCAGTTTTTCCTTCTGGATAGGCGTAGAAAATAACGTTTGATACCATCTCTTCCATCACCAGGTTCAGATTCATCAAGAGCTCCATGTCGAGCTGAAGCTCCTCACCGATTTCCTCGATGAAGGCGTTTACTTTCTCAAGTTCACCGACCTGGTTCTTGATTTTAATTTCTTTTTTCATTTTCATAAGAATATGCAATCTTGGTTATATTGTTTAAATTATGCTGCAAAAGTATATAAAAAAACTGAATCAAACAAGATTTTAAGGAATTTTTATTTAATAATAATGTAATTTTCTGTTTTGACTATAATTGCAATCCGTTGTCCATTACAATTTTACGCATGTTTTTTAACAAGTCGCTGGCAAAGATGAAATCAGTGAGTTTTGTGTTGGTAGAGCCCATAACCTCGCTGCTTACACCCTGCCATTCTTTATTGCCCTCGTAAATAAATATGATGTTCTCGCCAATACCCATAACGGAGTTCATATCGTGGGTGTTGATGATAGTGGTCATGTTGTATTCTTGGGTAATAGAATGCAACAAATCGTCAATTACAAGTGAAGTCTTTGGGTCGAGACCAGAGTTTGGCTCGTCGCAGAACAGATATTTAGGATTGAGCGCTATGGCTCGGGCTATGGCAACGCGTTTCTGCATACCACCAGAAATCTCGCCAGGGAATTTCTCGTCGGCTCCACTAAGGTTTACGCGGTCCAAACATTCCTTGGCTCTATGGATTCGCTCACGCAGATTCATGCTTGAGAACATGTCGAGGGGGAACATTACATTCTCCAGAACAGTCATCGAGTCGAAAAGGGCTGCGCTCTGGAATATCATTCCCATCTCTCGGCGCATCATTACCTTTTCGTGTTTTGACATGTTTACAAAGTTACGACCGTCGTACAGGATCTCACCTTTGGTGGGGAGAAACAGTCCGACAAGATTTTTCATCAGTACGGTCTTTCCTGAGCCGCTTTGTCCGATGATGAGGTTAGTCTTTCCGTCTTCGAATACGGTATTGATGTCTTTCAGGACTTCTCTGTCCTCAAAACTCTTATATAGGTGCTTAACTTCGATCATGACAGTAACTGGGTTAGGAAAACATCGGAAAAAAGAATGAGTACGCTCGACGTTACGACGGCATCGGTTGAGGCCTTACCTACGTTAACACTTCCGCCCTCGACAGTATAACCGCAGAATGCAGGTACACTAGAGATAATGAATGCGAAGAACTGGCTCTTGATGATACTCATCCACACAAACCATGGAATAAAGGCGTGTTGGAGGCCTTGGGTAAGATCGTCGGGGGTGATGATATGACCCAGATAGGCTGTGCCATAGGCTCCGATGATACCTGTGGCCGATGAGAATATTACCAGGAACGGCATGATTGTGAGCATACCAATGATCTTTGGCAGGATAAGATAACAAGCAGAGTTGATGCCCATAATCTCGAGTGCGTCAATCTGTTGGGTTACTCGCATGGTGCCCAGCTCGGATGCAATGTTTGATCCTACCTTTCCGGCAAGGATAAGACACATGATTGAACTGGAGAACTCTAGCAGAAGAATCTCACGGGTGGTATATCCTGCAACCCATCGAGGCATCCAGGGGCTCTGGATGTTAAGTTTCATCTGAATACAGATGACGGCTCCGATGAAAAACGAAATAATAAGTACGATGCCGATGGAGTTGATGCCAAGCTGCGTCATCTCGGTGACGTACTGCTTAAGGAACATTCTCATTCGTTCGGGGCGTGAGAAAACACGGCCCATAAGCATCATGTAACGACCTAAGGCGGTCAGCCATTTATGTAATAACATGCTAATTACAAATTGAATTCGGCTGCAAAATTACTAAAAATAAGGCACGGATTATACGGATTAACACAGATTAATAATAAAAATTTTAAAAAAATCCGTGTATTCCGTGTAATCCGTGCCAAAAAATAACTACCTTTGCAGCCGATTATGGAAGAAGAGCATATTGTATTACGAACAGAGGGCCTCGTTAAGCGCTATGGTAAGCGTACGGTGGTCAACAATGTAAGCTTCGATGTGAAGCAGGGTGAGATTGTGGGATTGCTGGGCCCTAACGGTGCTGGTAAGACTACTTCGTTCTATATGACAACCGGACTGATTGTTCCTAACGGCGGACATATCTATCTGGGCGATGAGGATGTGACGAAATTTCCTGTATATAAGCGTGCTCGTGCCGGTATCGGATATCTGGCACAGGAAGCCAGCGTGTTCCGTAAGATGTCGGTTGAGGATAATATCCTGTCGGTGCTTGAGATGACGGGTAAGCCCCGCGACTACCAGTTGAATAAGCTGGAGCAGTTGATAGCAGAATTCCGCCTGGAGAAGGTGCGAAAGAACCTTGGTGACAGACTGTCGGGAGGTGAGCGCCGTCGTACGGAGATTGCACGTTGTCTGGCCATCGAGCCCAAGTTTATTATGCTTGACGAGCCATTTGCTGGTGTAGACCCTATTGCAGTAGAGGATATCCAGCAGATTGTATATAAGCTGAAGTATCTTAACATTGGAATTCTGATTACCGACCATAATGTAGACGAGACATTGGCTATTACCGATCGTGCTTATCTGCTTTTTGAAGGACGTATTCTGTTCCAGGGAACACCTGAAGAGCTGGCGGCTAACAAAGTTGTTCGTGAAAAATACCTTACAGAATCGTTTGAATTGAGAAAGAAAAACTTTGAGCAGATTGAAGCAGAACGCCAAGCAAAAGATGATGCGGAGAAAAGTTAAAAATTGAAAAACTTGCTAGTATATCGCCGATTATTTGTACTTTTGCACCTCAAATTTGAAAATATATAATATAAATAAGTACGTAAAAAGATGAAAATTTCGTTTGAATGCGCCGACAAAATCAATGGTCTGCTTACTATGACCGTTGAGAAGGCCGATTATCAGGAAGCAGTTGAAAAGACACTGAAGAATTATCGTAAGAAGGCACAGGTTCCAGGTTTTCGTCCTGGTATGGTTCCTATGGGAATGATAAAGAAGCAGTATGGCACAGCAGTTAAGGTTGAAGAGGTTAACAAGCTGCTGGGCGAGAAATTGTATGAGTATGTTCGCGAGAACAAGATTCAGATGCTGGGTGAGCCCCTCCCAAATCAGGAGAAGCAGGTTCCTCAGGACTTTGAGAAGGATGACGATCTGACATTCGTATTCGACATTGCTGTAGCTCCAGAGTTCAAGGCTGAGCTTACAGGTAGAGACAAGGTTGACTATTACACAATCAAGGCTGACGATAAGCTTATCGATGACCAGGTTCAGATGTACGCATCTCAGGCTGGTGAGTTCGTAAAGGCTGAGGTGTTCAGTGGTAATGACACTATCACCGGTGATCTTCGCGAGCTCGATGAGAACGGTAACACCAAGGAAGGTGGTATCGTAACCGAGGGCGGTATGGTTATGCCTGCATACATCAAGGCAGAGGACCAGAAGAAACTCTTCGACGGTGCTAAGCCTGGTGATATCATCACCTTCAACCCAAAGAAGGCTTACCCAGATAACGATGCTGAGGTAGCTGCTCTGCTCAAGGTGAAGAAGGAGGATGTGAAGGATTTGAATGCTGACTTCAGCTACCAGATTACTGAGATCCGTCACTTCCAGCCTGCAGAGGTTGATCAGAAGCTCTTCGACCGTGTATTCGGTGAGGGTACTGTAAAGGACGAGAAGGCATTCCGTGAGAAGATTGCTGAGTCAATCGCTCCACAGCTCCAGCAGAACAGTGACTACAAGTTCCTGCTTGATGTTCGTGCTCACATGGAGAAGAAGGTTGGTAAGCTGGAGTTCCCAGAGGCTCTGCTCAAGCGCGTTATGCTGCAGAACAACCAGGACAAGGGTGCTGACTACGTAGAGAAGAACTTCGAGGGTAGCATCAAGGAGCTGGCTTGGCACCTGATCAAGGAGCAGTTGGTTGCTGCTAATAATATTAAGGTAGAGGAGGACGACCTGAAGGCTGTTGCCAAGGAGGCCATCCGTGCTCAGTTCGCTCAGTATGGTATGAGCAATGTTCCTGAGGATGTTCTTGAGAACTATGCTGCAGAGCAGATGAAGAAGCGTGAGAATGTTGACAACTTCGTTGACCGCGCCGTAGACGTTAAGCTTACCGAAGCCCTCAAAAATGTTGTAAAACTGAATCAAAAAGAGGTTACTTTGGAGGAGTTTAATAAGCTGATGCAGCAAAAATAAGCTTTTTTAGGAAAAAATAACCCCTAAAATGCAAGGGTTATCGACTTTTTTATTATCTTTGTGTCCCAAACGCAAGATGAGGAAGGTCGATAACCTTTTCTCTGTATATAAAAGAAAGGAAAGAATATGAATAATGACTTCAGGAAGTATGCTACTAAGCATTTAGGTATGAACGGTATGGTGCTTGACGATGTTATCAAGGCTCAGAACCAGTATATGAATCCATATATTCTTGAGGAGCGTCAGTTGAACGTTACTCAGATGGATGTCTTCTCACGATTGATGATGGATCGTATCATATTCCTTGGTACACAGATTGACGACTATACCGCTAATACACTCCAGGCTCAGCTGTTGTTCCTGGATTCTACCGATCCTGGTAAGGATATCTCGATATACATCAACTCTCCTGGCGGAAGTGTTACTGCCGGACTCGGAATCTATGACACTATGCAGTTCATAACCAGCGATGTTGCTACTATCTGTACAGGTATGGCAGCTTCTATGGGTGCTGTGTTGCTTGTAGCTGGTGCAGAGGGCAAGCGTTCGGCTTTGCCACATAGTCGTGTAATGATTCATCAGCCTCTGGGCGGTGTACAGGGTCAGGCTTCGGATATCGAAATCGAGGCTAAGGAGATTCTGAAGTTTAAGAAGGAGTTGTATACTATCATCTCAGAGCACTCGCATACCCCATATGATAAGGTATATGCTGATTCAGACCGTAACTACTGGATGACAGCAGAAGAGGCTAAGGCCTACGGTATGATTGACGAGGTGCTCGCTCGTAAGAAGTAAGAAGAATAAATGAAGAACGTTTGTAGTTTCTGTGGTAGAAGTGAAAAAGAGGTAAGGCTGCTGATTAGTGGTCTGAACGGACATATCTGTGATGATTGCGCACGTCAGGCTTACCAGATTGTACAGGATAATCTAAAGGAAACACCAAAAACTACCAAGACAGGAGAAAAAGGCGATGAGGTAGCCAAGTTGAAGGTGCCCAAGCCAAAAGAGATTAAGGAATATCTTGATCAGTATGTTATCGGTCAAGACGATGCAAAGCGCTACCTGTCGGTGGCCGTTTATAATCATTATAAGCGTTTGCAGCAGCCTGTTGACGAAGATGGCGTAGAGATTGAGAAGAGCAATATTATTATGGTGGGTAGTACGGGAACGGGAAAAACCCTTCTGGCACGTACTATTGCCAAACTGCTTGATGTGCCCTTTACCATTGTTGACGCAACGGTGTTTACCGAGGCTGGTTATGTGGGAGAGGATGTAGAGAGCATTCTGTCACGACTTCTGCAGGTGGCCGACTATAATGTAGAGGCTGCCCAGCGTGGTATTGTGTTTATTGATGAGATCGACAAGATAGCCCGCAAGAGCGATAACCCCTCGATTACCCGTGATGTAAGCGGTGAGGGCGTTCAGCAGGGATTGTTGAAACTGTTGGAGGGTACAATGGTGAACGTTCCACCTAAGGGCGGACGTAAGCATCCTGATCAGGATTATATCCATGTAGATACCCGCAATATACTGTTTATCTGCGGAGGTGCGTTTGATGGTATCGAGCGTAAGATTGCCCAGCGATTGAACACCCATGTGGTGGGATATAACTCGGTGACTAACGTAAGAAAGATAGATAAGAACGACCTGATGCAGTATATCGTTCCTCAGGATTTGAAGTCGTTCGGACTTATTCCTGAGATCATTGGTCGTCTGCCAGTGCTTACTCACCTGAATCCTCTGGATCGTGAGGCATTGGAGAAGATCCTTACAGAGCCTAAGAACTCTATTATCCGTCAGTATAAGAAACTCTTTGAGATGGATGGTGTAGAGGTGACTTTCGACAAGGAAGCACTAGAGACTCTGGTAGACAAGGCTGTGGAATATAAACTTGGTGCCCGTGGTTTGCGCTCTATCGTTGAGAGCGTGATGATGGATGCTATGTACGACCTGCCTTCGAAGAAGACCAAAAAGTTCAAGGTGACTGCCGACTATGTTAATAAACAGTTGGAAAAGTCATATCTTCAGAAATTGGAAGCCTAACTAACTAAGATATATGAGCGAAAATAAGAATCTCACAGCAGCCCTGAAGAAGTACTTTGGATTTGACACATTCAAAGGCGATCAGGAGCGTATCATCCAGAATCTGATGGATGGTAACGACACCTTTGTGCTGATGCCTACCGGTGGAGGTAAGTCGTTGTGCTACCAGCTGCCATCGTTGCTGATGGAAGGCACAGCCATCGTTATCTCGCCACTGATAGCGCTGATGAAGAATCAGGTTGACGTAATCTCAAGCCTCAGTGAGGTTGAGGGTACTGCTCACTACCTGAATTCATCGCTGAACAAGGCTGCTATAGATCAGGTAAAGTCGGACGTTCTTGCCGGACGTACTAAACTACTATATGTGGCACCCGAATCTTTGACAAAAGAGGATAACGTAGAGTTCCTCAAGTCGGTAAAGATTTCGTTCTATGCCATCGACGAGGCACACTGTATCTCGGAATGGGGTCACGACTTCCGTCCT
>Ga0256407_10007319_pt1 | contig 16679 bp, 17 predicted proteins | sample RumenRJG_04DNA_FD_193489 | JGI IMG/M metagenome (GOLD analysis project Ga0256407, IMG submission 193489) | Bovine rumen microbial communities from Lethbridge, Alberta, Canada - RJG_04 | ecosystem: Host-associated > Mammals > Digestive system > Stomach > Rumen | place: Canada: Alberta...
TAATTTCTATGCGCCTATATATATTGATAATGTTAATGATCTTCCAGAATATTTCTGTATAAGTATTGTATTTAATGATCATTTAACAAAAACAATCAAAGTATATATTAACAAAGATAATAAACGTAATTATCTTAAAAATTATTTAACAAGATATTTGAAGCAAATAGATGAACGTGTTATATTCTGTTTGCAGGAATCTTTGCAAGCTACTTATTTTGGTATTGATATTAATAATGGAGGTATTGAACAATATAAAGATAACTTATTTGGTGACTTATATGTGAGTCAAAAAACTATTAATAATTTTGACTACACAATATGTAAAGGATTTGAAAGAAATCATATGATAATGAGACAAATTATTCCATTAAGTTTTTCATTTAATATTAATGATTTGTTTAATACATATGAACGTAAATTCTTTACAGGTGCTAAATTTAAAATATTTGGTCATTATTATACACAAGGAAATACTGTATATGACATGTATGATTTTGATATTAATTATACAACATCATATACAAAATTCAAAAAATATAATGCATATACAGGATTATATGATTTCATAATTGGTAAAGATGCAGATAATAAGAATATCAATATAATGAATGTTGGATTCCCAGCTCTTAATGAATCTAAATATATAAAATATGCATATACAAATAAGATAACACCAATGTATTGTAAGTTCAAAATGATGTTATCTGATGATAATAATCCTTATATAACAAATGTTAACTTTGCATATTCATATAATCAATATCCAAACAAAAAATATGGAGAGTTCCCTACAATGTTCAAAGGATTATTCCCTAAAGTTATAATAGATCATAATAACTTAAAATTACCTATAGGAGCATCAATTGATAAATATTATAGAGTTGTTAAAAACGTTGGTAATAAACTTATTACTAATACAAATAACATTGACAAATATCATAAATTGATGACTAACTATTGTTCATCATGGTATAATATGGGAGAATATTGTCCAAATTTTAATGATGAATCATTTATTAATAATTTCTTTATAAATTCAAAATGGACAGATGTTAGATACGGATATACATATTTTAATGGAATTTTATATAACTTAAAAGAACTTGGCGATATTGATAAATTTGGTGTATTCTGTGGTGCTCATTTAAATTATTTAACTGAGCAAAATTTCTATGATGCATTAGTTAAAGCAGATATTGTATTAAGTTCAGAAACATTATCAAATGGACAAAAATTCTATAATTATAATCAAGCATATAATATGAAATTATATAATAAAGAAAATAATATAGAATATTATAACAAGATCATTGATATATCTTTAAATAATTTCAATAGTGATAATGTTAAAATTGACCAAAACATGGTTAAAGATTTACATGGTACATATATAATTGAAGAAAATTATATTGAAGAAAATATGTACTATAAAACAAATGATATCTTAAATCAATTTAAGTATTATCTTAATGTTAAAGAATTATCAGATAAAATAGTTGAAAAGGAAGTTACAGGATTTGAAATTTTAGAAGCATATAATAATATCAATTTCTTTGAAGAAGTATATGCAAATATATATGATGAATCGAAAGTAAAGCAATTTATGCTCATTGGTAAAACATATGATACACAAGAATATTTTGAAAGATTTTATTGGCTGTATGATACTTTATATTACACAACACAATTAACAACAGATAAATATAAAGTAAGTGAATATTTTAATTCTATTTATTATAATGAAGATATTAATGGTAAGATGTGTATGTTCATTAAAAACAGATTTATACATAAAAATGATCTTATAAATATTTTTAAAGATTATAATGAAGATTTATCTAAATTTGGTGATCTTAATCAATTGTTAAGAACATATTTTAATTACTTAGCAGAAAATACAACAATACACACAATTAGTAATATTGATAATAATATATTAGATATTAATGGAAAAATTAAACGTCTTAGATTAGATGATTGGTTATTGCAACAATTAGGTAAAAATATATTTAATGATTTAAGATCTCATTATGCATATAATCAATTTAGAAATCTTTTATTAGAAATGATAGCTAAATATAACAAAAATGCAAATATTGCATCTACAGATATTTATCCATCAGATACAATAAAAGGACATAATTTATTATTCTTAATAAACTATTTGCCTAATATTCAATCATATAGATTTGAAGTATTAGGAAACAAGAATGGTATTGATATTAAAGATTATTTTATAAAGAATGAAATAAATGAAAAGAATATATATGTAGATCCATATAATATTGAAGAATATATTAAATTATATAATCAAAAATATTCAAATGATAAAATCAATACAACATTTGTTTATAAAAAATTCTATAGTGATATATTAAGTAAAAATCATTTAATTGAATTTTATAGAAGGCTTAAGGATTCAGATGCAGACTATAATTCAGTAATCATAAATAATAATTTATTAGACATTATTTATGTTAAAGAACGTTGTTGGTATATTGAAAAGAATAAAATGAATATTAAAGATAGGTATATTACGTTATATGAATATCTTTATAAAAAATTCATTGAATTAGGAGACGACGGTCGTCGTAAATATAAACAATATGTTGATGCTGAAGATAAAAAACAAAAGAAATTATTAGAAAATAAGTATTTATCATGTCTTAACGATTTCTTTAAATATTTTATATATTTACATAATTCAAAAGATAATGGAGTTGTTTTAGATTGGTTAACAAATTCATTATCAGATATGAAGTCTTCTAATAATAAGTTTGTATTTAACATCAATTTAACAGGATATGATATAAATATATCTTGGAATATTGAACTTGATTTATGTATTTATAAAGATATGATATTACTTGATAGTAATTTAAGAAAACTTATAGATCATAATTATTTCTTATACTTATTTATTAATGATAAGACTACACTTGAAAATTTAAGTATGTGGCCAATTATATCTAATAATGATTTAATAAATAATGGAAAATACACATACAAAGAAACTGATGATTATTTAACTCCATTATTTACTAATATATACTTTAATGAATATGATTTAAATCTTATTCAGCAAATGATAAATAGTAATAAAATAAATATAAACAATAAATACATAGTTTCAAGTAATAAGTATTTCAAAGAAATTGATGTTGATGACACTTTCAGATCATTATTAATAAATAATGATAAAAATATTTATTCTATTATTGATGATATTGAAGAATTATATAATGATCATAATAATTTAGAAGAGATATTTATTGAATTGAAAGAAGCGCTTGCAAATCATTTTAATTTCAATTATTTTACATTTAATGAAAATATTGAAAATATTTCGTTAGAAAAATTATTGCTTGATAATTTTATTAATCATAGAAATAATATTGATATATCTCAATTCAATAATGACTATAAAGATACATTTGAAATTTTAGTAGAAGGACAAATTAATGGACTTAATGATTCAAGATTATCAGTAGGAGGTGTATATTACAACAAATTAAAAGATATATATGATACAATTGTAAAGCAATATGATATTTATATATACTTGAATACATTAAATGTTTATAATACATTAGATCATATTGATAATATAATCAATGGATTAAATAATACTGAAGAAAATCAATATGGAGTAATAGTATCTGCTCCAATATTAAATAACATTAAAGTACTTAATGATGAACATATAGATAATACGTTAGATATTATTAATATATTAATTACAAAATATAATGATGAACTATTACCATTCTTTGATAATATTAAAAATGAATTAACATCATTATTTTATATAGATAAAAACTTTAGTGTTTCAATTAGTAATTTTAATTTAGATAATTTAACAATTAGTATATTAATGAATAATAAGAAATTATTCATTGAACACTTACGTGACAACACATTTTCAATAAGTTGGATTAATGAAATTGTAAATATAGAATCATATAATTATAATGAAACAATAATATTCAAAGATAAATGGAACGATTATTGTTTGAATAATGAAATATATATTGAAGATATTAATAAAGATAATTATGAAAAAAGAATAGATATCATTATTGATTACATTAAATCATATTATAATGAATTGTATTATAAACTTATAAATAACAGAGGTATTATATTATATTCATTAAGTACTATACTTAACATGAAATATGATTTACTTATTGGAGATAAATTACAATATAATAATACATACAAAATTTATACATATGAATATAATGAAAAGAAATATGCTTTTTATTATATAAACATTGATATTGATAATACAAACAATTCATTTAATGTGCTTAATGAATTTAACTTAAGTGTTAAATTTGATGCAATTGATGATATTAAAATAACTGATGAGAGATTTAATAGTTTCTTTAGCAAAATATTTTATTTATTAGAACCATTCTTAAGATTAAATGTATTTAATGAATTTGCAAAGAATGTAAATACAATCATATATCCTTATGAAACAGAAATAAATGTTGAATATATGTCAGCATTAACTAATGATGATACTATAAAAAAACAATATAAGTTAATGGCTGATGATGGAATATTATATGATAATATTATTAAAATGTCAAAATCAAAGAAAATTAAACTTTTAAGATATTTCAATTATATAACACCGTTATTAGTTAAGAAACATGTTATTCAAGATAACTGGGAATTACAATTTATTGATAATGCTAATAATGATATTTATACAAAGAAATATAATGTTCTTAATAAAGATAATATTAATATTTATAGATATAATGGAATTAAATATTATAATGGTAGTTATTCAAAAACAACAGAAAGTTTTATGAAGAACTCTGAAATAGAACAACCTACAATCTTAAATCAATATGAATATAAACATTTTAATGATAATGTAGTCTACAATTTGCCTGAAGAAATATTTATTGAAGATAATAAAGTTTATACATATGATGATATATCTGAATATAAAGAAAACAGAGATAAAATGACTGAAGAAAAAAAGAAAATATTATTAGAATATTTTAATAATTTGGGATTAGAATATAACAATATTATTTTATTTTTATTTAATAAGTATGATAGTAATATGACTATAGAACCTATTAAACTTAGAGCAAACAAAAACGAAAAACTTTACAAAGTTTCATACAAATTTAAGTTGATATAAAAATGATAAAAAATGTAAATTTATTACAGAATCCAATAGAATACGATAAATATGTTGAAGAATATCTTATACAAGCCTTAGCAAATTTAGGACAACGTATAGGTATAAAAGGTGATGGTATATCATATCAACATTTTACATTTGGTGATATAATTGGAGAATCTACTTCATATTATGGAACACCAACATTAGGATATATACAATATCAAAAAGCAGTTGAATCCGATAAATATGTTGCAATATTTGGTACTTGTACATATGATAAGGAAACTGGAGAAGTATATAATTACAATCCATTATCTGAAAGTTTAGATGTTAATGATGTATTATATTTTCCTAATGATTTAAGTTTTGATATTATTTTAGGTGGTATTGAAAAATATGGAAAGAATAGTATTTGTATAAACGATGGTGAAGATCTTACATTTATGCTCGTTGGTAAAATGATGGGTACTAATGATGACGATGATTTAAATTCTATTTTATATTACTATAAGTTTGATATTAATTCTAATTTATTAAAATTTGGTGCTAAGATTTATTATGATAATTCAGATGATAACGGAGACTGGTTTCATTTGATGATGATAACAAATAAAACATATAAAAGTAATGGATATTCAAATAGTGCATTATCTGATGAATATGAAATGGAATTTTATGTTTTTAACGCTAAAACACTTAAAGAATTAGATAATAAGTATTATAATAGTTTCTTATCTTCATTTAAGTTTAGTAATTATAAAAGTACAAATGAAATTCCATTTTCATTAATAAGAGCAGAATATAATGATATAAATGAATTGTTAAGTTATAACGATGTCGATTCATATCATTTTTCATCAAATTCTCCAATATCATTAATATTGAATTATTTACCAAATTCATTATATGATAAAGGAACAATTGAACTTATATATAATACAAACAATAATGAATTTTTTTCAGTAAATTCAACTGAATTTGAAAATATTGTATCTAATTTTAATGCAGAATATGGAATTAATTTAAATGAAGATATATATCAGTTAAATGAAGACTGCAATAATCTTTATTATAATATTTTTAGTTATTATAATGAAAAGTATTATCTTGAGACACGTGCAGGATTTATAAAACGAATATTATCAAAATTGTATGAAAAAGCTTGTGTAAAAAATAATGGTGATAAACCAGATTTTTCAAAAGAAATATTCCTATATATTCCAATTGATTATCAATTCCATTATATATGTAATAGTAATGATAGTATGTATATTTATTACTCAACTAATACATATATAAATTATGTTAACTTAAAAACAACAAATACAAGTAATCATTTCTGGGAAGAAAATACTAATCTTATATTTGATTATGATGATGATATTGGGAAAGTAAAAACATATAATTTTGAAATTAATTATAATAGAAATAATGAAAAACTTATTAATTCTGTTATAATAAAAGATATCTTTACAATGCCTTATATTAATGCTGAAAATAACTGGAGTATTAATGATAAAAATACTACTATAAGAGCTGTCGGTAAAGATGCAGGCAATCCTAATATTATTCTTATATATAATAGAGATAAAGCGTGTGATGAAAACAGTAGTTATTATTTGCTTAATGCAATATCAAATTATGAAAAAATAAAAGGTGCAAAATTTGAACAGAAATTATTTAATGTTCATCCTGCTTTATTTGAAAATACATATACAATAAAAATTCAATGTTGCGCTTATATTCCTACTATAAATAAAAACAACTTCGAATATTTTAGAAATAGCATTATATTAAGTATATCTGACCTTGAATGCTTATCTGACACATCATATAAAACATATTATAAGGGATCTTATATATTGACAATGTGGCGTGTTGCTGAAGTATCTGATGATGAATATGAGTTCCAATGTATTAATCAAATAGATTCAGATTACGCATTAGCATTAGGTTCAACAGTAAATCTTATTAATGCAACAAATGATGAAACTGTTGAGAATTTGAATGACCAAGATTTAATTTTATTGAAAGCAATCATTACACAATTAAGTCAAGAAAGATTATCTATCAATGAAAATAATTGGATGATTATTAAGAATAAGCAGTCAGAAGAATATTCAGTTGTTAATAATAATATTGGACAATATTTGAATGATCTTAATGGTATTATACAATATAATGATACAGTTACATTAAACAACAATCATATAACTCATTCACAAACAAACAAGTATTTATCATCATTAGGAAATATTAAAACAACAAATTCACTTTATCCTAAATATTATAAATCACAATCTACTGTTTCAACATCTAAAACTGAAATTATTAAGGAGTTGAGAAACATTGGAACATTTATTGGTAGTGAAAGAAAATCTAAAGTATATATTGATGGTTCACAAGTACAAAATATTGAATCATTAATACAGACAATTGAAAAACAATATGCAGAAACAGAAAATGTAATTGAACATCAAATACAAATTGAACAAGTTGAAAAATCAAAATATAACTATAATGAATTTGTATTTAATGAAAATGTTCCATCATTAGATTTTGGAGAAGTATTTAATAGAAATTTTAATGTACTTAATAGATTAAATGTTGTATCACTTGACCAAAATGGTAGGATTTATAATGCATATTTAGGTACATCATATGATGAGCAAAATAAAGGAACATTACATATTGGTTCAACAAATACAAATATCAATGTGGGTACTGAAACACTTGTTGATGAACTTGAAAAAACAAAATTTAGTACACATGATACTGTATCAATTGATTTTAATACTATTGTATTAAATGCATCAAAGCAAATAATATCAAAACAAAGTATTTTATTCCAACCAATTGTTAATGGAGTTACATATAATATTATGACAATTCCATTAATAGGAATGTGTAGTGCTGCTTATACATCTTCATTATTTACAGCTGAAAATATGTTAGTAAATTCAATAGAACTTAATGAAATAACAGATATTTCAAGTTATAAGTTATCTTTATATAATTTATTCAAAACATATTTTAATATTACATTGCCTAATACTGAAGATATGATATCTTTAAATATTTATAATATTCAAAATATCTTATACGATGAAAACGGACAATTAGTTGAACATCCACAATTCAATGAAAAGATGTATTATATAAATACGAAAAATGGAACACAAAACTTAAATAGAACTCATATATTATTTAAGAATGATTTAATACAAAGTACACATATTATAAATAATAACATTGTATATCCTGGACTTAATTTGACAGTAATGTATTATACTGCATTTGATGAATCTTCGGATACTAATAAATACTTTATAACTCTCTCAATTAATTAACAAAATAATTAAGTAATAACGAATGAACTTAAAAACTTTTATAGTATGCTTAGATAAAGAAAAAGCATTAAATGTTGCAAAGGATATTGTTAGAATAAATGATGAATTATCAATTATTCCACGATTTACAACAGATACAGAATATAAAGATGAAGTAAATGAAAATTACATTTATTATCTTGATGTAAATACTGTTAATCTATCATATAAAAACAATGCATTGTTATATATAAAAACAAATAAGTATATTTCAAGTGGAATAACAATTGATGATTTTTATAATAATGACGTCTGTTATTTAACAGTAGAAGAATTTAATTCAATTCCTGAAATCATATTTAAGAAGTATGATATATTAGTTGTTTGGGTTGATACAAAAAATAACAAAGCAATATCTAATTCAGATTTAATTGAAATTAATTATTTTAGTACATTCATTACTACAATTAATTATTTGTATTTTTTAGAGAATGAAATAGAAATTCATAATACTATTCTTGAATATATATTTGGTGATGAAGAAAAAAGAAAGTATTTATTAGAAGAAAATAATTAATAAAATTTAACAAAACATATAATATATTTGAATTAAAAAACAAATAATATCTATATTTTTGTATATATAAACATATAAGATTAATATAAAGATGGCAGAATATCAACCAACACCTTTTGAAGGTAAGGTGCAAGGACGTGAATTTGAACCTGGTACTGATGGTAGTGGTATGGGTATTGAAGGTATATGGATGCATAGACAAACAGGTCAAAAAATTCGTATCAATCAAACTGTACAAGATGGTGACAATATGATTATCATAACAGATAAAGGTCAGCTACCAATGGAAATATTTTCACGCGATTATATACAAGTTTCTGATGATATATATGATGAATCAGGAAAGGTTGTTGGAAAATCAGAACCAGCAAATAATGATGCTGCGGCAATTGCAGAATATGAAAAGGAATTTGGAGTTGACCCATTAGTTCCACAATCAACACCTACATCAGCACCTATTAATAATGAACAAATTATTAAAAAGGTATTTGATAAATTAACATCAGTACCTAAAATTGAAGTAGATGTAAAATGGGATGATTTTCCTGAAGCTCAAATTAATACATTAGTCGAATTTCTTGATGTAAAATTTGAAGACATTTCTGCTTATATCATCAAAAAATATGTAAACGTTGAAGTATTAGTTTTAGAATTAACCGACATTCTTAAAGAAAAATTGCACAAAAATATTGAAGATACAATTGATGAGTAAGGAAAATGAAAAAATTCTTGTAGAGACATTTTTAGGATTAAATGACAATATATCAAAGGCACAACAATACATAAAAGAAAACTATCATATTAATAGTGAATATTCTGAAGAAGATGATATATTGTATATTTGGTCTCCTAATGTAAACGAAAGCTTGAACCTTGCAGCTGCTAAGGAATACATTCAAGAAACAATTGGAGATGAATTTATTAATGTAATCTACGGAATGAAGCAGTAAATCATTCCTCTAGCACGGTCTATATTTATAAGCAATATAATTTTATTATTTTACTATTTTACCGTGCTAGAGGAATAAATAACAATAGCTAGGATGTTGTTTCCTAGCTATTATTGTGTTAATATTTTTAATATTCATTAACAATTAAATTATATCTAAAATACCATTTAACTTATTACTTTTGGCTTGTAATTGACTTTCGGCAATTGATGTATCTTTACTTATATTATAATCATGGTATTTTTCAAATATATCCAATATTTCTTGTGGATATGATTCTTTTTCGAGAGCAACAAGTTTTCTATTGTACTTAAAATGACTGATGATTTCTTGCTCAGTTTTATTTATTCTTCCTACGTAATTTTTTGAGTTTATAAGATTATGAATATAATTATTTACAGCATTATCATCTTTATAATTTAATGAATAATCAATATCTTTTGTTGCAACCTTAAATGAACGTGTTGAATTTGTTTTTGCCTTTCTTAATATTATTGGATAAATATTATCTCCAGCATCTCCTCTTATAATCTTATCAACTATGATTTCTGATGGATTGATTTTATGCACTTCTCCTGACTTATGAATAATAGTATTCAAAATATCTTCATTGATATTGAACTCTGTATTAAATAAGAAATTAAATTCTTCTTCAGGAAAATCTTTAACAAATAAACCATTTGAACTATTCCACCAAACAGTAAAGCATTTATTTGAGTCAATGTTTATTAATTGTTTTAAGTCATTATCCTTTGTCCAAATAATACAATTTGTTCCTTGTGAATTAAGATATGTTGACCAATGATAACACCAATCATCTCCTTCAACTCCTTGTTCTTGACAAGCTGTGATACCGCAACTTTGTAATGTTGTTATAAAATCACCATAAGATTCAAATAATAAATCCCAGTTGATGTCTGATGATTTTACTCGGTTTCCTTTATATTCAACTGATTGGTCCTCTGACGTTTTCTCTTTATATAAATAATCTGGTATTTCAATTGAATTTCTCCAAGACCCACCATCAGCAACAAAAATCACATTGTCAATATCTGTAAATGTACGAAGGACGACATTTATAGATTTGATAAGCATTAACTTAAGTTCTTGATTTAATTCAAATTCATCAACATAACGATTATTTAATACCGAAAGTCTACTCATCAAAAGCCAATTTCCATCAACAATTAATGTTAATTTACTTTTAGGCATATTATGTAAGTATATATTTTGAATAAAAATAGTAAACCTGTCTTATATAATAAAACAAATTTACTATTTAAATTTCATATAATATTAATCTACTAATGAAAATTCAAACTTATCCTTATAAACCCATTTCTCCATGAACTCATCAAATGGAATTTCCATAATATTCTGTTGTTTGTAACGGCCATCATAAAGAGGGTCTGCAACTGAACATCTATCTTCCATCCAAACAACTCCCCATTTCAGTCACAACCTTATAGTTCCATTCAATACAGTGACCGTCAAATTTTTACCTGACTTCAGCCATGCTTCTATAATTTCAGGATCTTTTGTTGATGTCTTTGAAACATTTACCTTTTGTGCTAACATATTATTTATAAAAAATTGATTTGCTTGTTTCATCATGAAATGGCCAATAATTTGCTTGATGTGTTCCATCAGGAAGATAATTGCTGCCTTTTAGTTTCCAATAACTATAAAACGGCTTGCATTTAATATCTGGACCATAAACATGTGTTTCTTCAACAATTTCTTTTGTTTTGATATTTCTGAAATATTTTACCTCTTCAAATATCTTAACGCTTGGGTGATGCTTACGCAATTCATATTTAAAAGTTAAACCATCAATTTTAACTTTTTTGACTTCAACCCAATCAGCAGCATTAATTTTCATCTTCATTAAATATCAATTTTGTTACAAATATAATATAGAACATATCTTAAAAAATTAAACAATATATGAAAAATATTAAGATAAAAAATGCAGGTATTTCTACCTGCTTATACTACATTTTGAGTTTTCAAATTTACTCAGCAACTACTGTAGTATCTACTGCAATTGTGTCTGCAACAACTGAGTCTACTGCTGTGCTATCTACAAGTACAGTATCAACTTTTGTGCTATCTGCATCTGTTGCTGTTCCAGCTCCACATCCATTACAAGATGAAACTGAGAAACCTAACATCATTGCAAAAATTAAAGCAAAAATTGTCTTTTTCATTTTACGTTCTGTTATATTTAAGTTAATAAAAAAATTTGTTAAACAAATAATAAAATAGTTTACAACTAAATTATATTCAATAAATAATAACCATTTTTATCATCTCTAGCCGTACTTTTATATTATTCTATGATTATTTTGATTTTAGTCAATTTTTAATAAATTACCAATTTTTATATTATCTTCTGGATTTGTATATGAAAACAAACATGCTCCTGGTGTAAATGTTAATTCTCCAAGATAAACTTTATTGTTAATTTCATAAAAATCTACTCTTACAAATTTGAATAATTTAGAAAGTTGTTTTGAATATTCAACCATTTTATTAAATAATTTTGGTTTAATATAATCATTATGTTTAGGCACATTATATAAATTTAATTCTTTACCATCAATTGTATAATACATAATGTCACCGTGTCCATTTCCATCATTGATTGTATAAATTTGAGGTTCACCATTGAAACACCAAAATTTATAATCATATAATGATTCATGATTAGTAAAATTCATATATTCTTCAGCAAAACATTTTTTTACAATATCATGATAATGAGCTTCAAATCCGTTTTGAAATGTAAAATCTACTGATAACCAATGATTTAATTTGTTAATTGTATCATAGTAATTTAATTGTGATTTGTTATTAACAATTATATTCATACCACTACCATGATTACACTTTAAAACAAATTGATTTGGTAGTTCATCAAAATTAATTTCTTTAGTATTATTATATATTTTAATTATTGGTATACATATATCTTCTCCTAAAATTAATTTACTATAATCATGTAATTTGATTTTATCTGCACATAAACTTTTTAATGGATTAACATCAAATATGTTAAGCCACATTAATTTATCTTGAATAGTTGTAGGATTATCTAAATTTATATTATAACCGCATCTTTTTGCAAAATTTAATGCAGTTGTAATATGATTAATTGTACTTATTGAATATTTCATTATCGTCTTCCTCCAAAATGCCTATTATGATTGCCTGTGTTTCCACGCGGTGTTGTTCTTACATTAGGACGTGTTTGTAACCTTTGTGAATGATTTCTACCATTGATTCTTGGTTGCTCATATCTACGATTACCTGCATCAGGTCGAAGTTGTCTTGGATGATAATCGGGACGTTGTATATTTGGATTATGACGATAATAAGGTATAGGTCTATTTGGTCTATCAAATCCTCTATAATGTCCTGGACTGAATCTATAATCATATCTATGTGGTCTAAAATAAGGCCTTGTATTAAAATGAGTAAATGGACGACGATATGCTCTTACATACCAATAATTGTTATAATAAAATGGGTAATAATAAATATCTCTATAAAGATAATATAACAATACACCATCTCTATAAAAAGGAGTCCCATATTGTATTATAACATCAAATGATACATTTGAACGAACTACATCTACTTCAGCTTCAACATATATATCATCTTGTGTTGTTGCATAAGTATATGTTTCACAACTACTTAATGAAAACATCATCATTAAGCTAATTAAAAAAATATAAAGTTTTTTCATAATATCATTAACCTAATTTTGTTACTAATATCTTTGCGCGTTCAATTGCAGCATCAGCTAATTGGGCAGCAGATTTGCCTGGCTTATCAAATTCTGAATTTACATATAATCTTATTGCAATTTCTTTAACTAAATATTTTGGATCTCCAGTCAATGCTTTAACGATTTCATCAATTTTCTGATTGATTTCAGTTAAGTCAATTTCAGATGTTCCACCTGCTGTTGTTTCTGCCATGTTTTATTTAAAAATATATTTTACTCTTCAATAAATTTCTCTAAAGGATTAAATTGAAGCTTTATAAAATCTTCATAATATTTTTTCATTTCATTATAATCCTTGATGGTCTTTACATTCTTAAGATCCTTTTTCTTTAATGCATCAAATTTACAACTAAAGTATTCCCATTTTTTATCATTTACTAAATTAATAATACTTCTATAAATATATTGATAAAGTTTATCATCTGAATAATCTATACAATATTTATTGAATGTTTTTCCTGTTTCAGTATTATATAATACATACCCATACCAACCCGTATCTCTAGATGTTATAGAATAATATATAAATAATTTATTATACTTTCCAGGATTCCATTTGTTGTAAGTAAGATCATAAATCAAACAATTAGTTTTTGCTCTATTAAAACGATCTTGTTCTTCAACAGTAATCTTATTATTTCTTTCGTTAAGTGGAGTAATCGTTGCATATGTTGAAAATTTTGCATAATCAATCATTCGTCCACCAGCGAATAATCCTTGTAAAATCAATGCTGCTTTTTGTTTAAAATTATCAAATACCTGGTAATTAATTGCTAAATCTAATTCGTAATTCATATATTAAAGTTTATAATTTTATTCTCTTTCATTTAACAGATTTTCTAATTGAAAAATTATCCAATCACTATTCTCAATTGAAATATTATCTGTCTTTTGAAGTTCACTTCTAATATAATTGATTACGGTACTCTTAATTACACGTTTAGGATATTTCTCTTGAATTTTATCATATATATCAAGTACAGCATCATCAATTCCCATAATTGATATATCCTCTTTATATTCTTCATGATATGCACTTTTATAAAGATATAAAAAATGATTTAATAGATATTCTTTATAAAAGAGACTTTCAGAAGGTTTCATATTTTTAAGTTTCAAAAAATCTTGAATGTTCAATTTATCTTCATGATAATGTTCTTTACCTTCACTATCAAGATAATACTTAAAAAATGAAAACCATGCATCAGTATATTTATCTTTATTAATAACTGTATGCATCAAATAATCAATAAAGTCTGGATTAGTTTCCAAAGCTTCATATATATCTTGTTGTCCATCCCAATAAAATAATATTGGAGTACCGTTTTTATTTATAATTTTATCATTTGAAATAACATTAATAGCTACTAATGATTCACTCATAAATCCTGTTAATAATTTTGTATCTGTAATATAGTTAATATGTGTTAAATTTTAAAATTTAATTCCATCATAATTGAAAAATTATATATTGCATCTTCTACATAATATTGTCCGTATTTTTTCATTAATTCATATTTATTATCTGTAATTAAACTTGATTCTGCGATAAACATAATATCATCTAATGGAACATATCTAAATCTTGGGTTACCTTCTTTATTGAAATAAAATATTTCCGCAATTTGCATTTTTTTCCAAGGATGCCCATTATTAGTTCTTTCAATTAATGACAAAACTTTAACTTTTATTTCATCATCAACTTTAGCATTTTCAAACCAAATTGCATTATCATTTTCAAATTTTAATTCTTGTGTACGACAAAACTTGTTATTATACCAAGCCTTGAAATTTTCTTTACTATCCCACAATTCATTTTCTTTATACCAATTACCACATATAAGATATTCAATTGTAGGACTCATATAATCACTTGGGCTAGGCCCCATATCTGTTATATGAATCTTTATTTCACTAATACGACCATGTTTAGGTATTTGTTTTGTTTTATGAATATACCAAACATCTTCTCCAATTTTATATAAAAAACAAACTGCGTGTTCCATAGTTAATCTAAATTAAAAAGTTGGTCTTCAGTTACATTATAACCACCATCTCTATCTACACAACAAATATTAAATGGATTTTTGCATTCTTGTATTTTTTGAATTAACTTAAGTTTTAATTCATCAATTTTTTGCTGTGTAAAATATTTCTCTTGAACTAATTCTTCCTGTTTATCGTATTCTTTATACCAATCTGCTTCAGTAGCATCTTTTCCTAATAGTGGTAAATCAGGAAATGGTTTTGTATATACAGTTATATCATCTAATTCTAATTCACTTTTTAATGATATTCTAAATCTGAATACATCATTATCTACATATTCTTTATTCATCTTTAATAATTCCAAATAGTTTTAAGTTGTTTTCAATATCCTTTTCAATTTTTTCTAATCGTTCATCAATGTCACCCCAAAAATGTGAGCCACAAAAATCATTAACCAAAGGATGTTTTAGAAATTCTGTTTTCTTGCGAATTTCTATAATCTCATTTAATACTTCAATATCTCTAATCATCAGTCAATAAGTTTAAAGTTTTTATCAAAATCTTCTTCTTCCATATAAATATAATCATTCCATCCTCCATTTTGATATACTTGATAATAGAGTGGAAAAATATCTACTTGATATTCTCTTCCTTTATGAAATATCAAATCTTCAATTTCATAGTCTTCAGTACAGACACAAGTACATTCAAATTTCATATTCTTCCTTTTCTTTTTTATCTGTATTAATAATTATTGTTTTCTTTGGCCCATGTATTGCTTCCCCTATTACTCCTAATATCAAACAAAGACCACAAATCAAAAAGAATGTAGTCCAAGGATATTCATTTACAAGTTCAAAAAATTCACGCATAATCAAAA
>Ga0256407_10007320_pt1 | contig 16678 bp, 17 predicted proteins | sample RumenRJG_04DNA_FD_193489 | JGI IMG/M metagenome (GOLD analysis project Ga0256407, IMG submission 193489) | Bovine rumen microbial communities from Lethbridge, Alberta, Canada - RJG_04 | ecosystem: Host-associated > Mammals > Digestive system > Stomach > Rumen | place: Canada: Alberta...
TTCTTTTTCTTTTTTTATTATTTTATCTATTTTTTTAATTTTTACAAATCTATTTTTACTTTAATCTCAGCAACTTTTGTTTGTATTCATTCAAACTATTATCTTTATCATGACTTTTTGGGGGGGTGATAAAATTTAAAAAAAGAGTTCTGATAGTAAAAAGTCAAAATTAAAAAAGAGTTTGGATACTATAAATTAAGATTTAAAAAAAGAAAAAAAATGATGAATACATTTTAGTATTCATCTGCATGTAAATATCCAACGATTCCATGTGCTATTAATGCAATACCTAAGATGATGGTGATTAATATTGGATTGTTTGCTGCAAATACAGCAATGAACAAGATAACAATTCCTAATACTAAACCAACTAATGATCCGGTTTTATTGATTTCAGCTCCTCCAAGCAATCCGATTACGGAAGCTATGATAAGCATGAATCCAACAATATAAAACTGTAATCCAACTAGGAATGAAATTGCATTGGTTCCAAAGATGAATGCCAATCCTAAAATAATCATTACAACTCCAAATATTGCTGAAACAGTTGAAACAGCTGGTGAAATATCTTTTGAAATGATTCCAGTGTAAGCTAATCCTATACCAAATATCAATACAGCTGCACCAATAAGGATGGATATTAAATTAGCACTGAATATTGGGAATATGATAAATATTAAACCAATAATTATTGAAATAATAGCTAAAATCTTATTTGATTCCATTTTTTTTCACCTCATTTTACATTTAATTGTTTAATATTCTATTTATCAAGGTATATATAAATTATTCTTTATTTTTTATAGGGCCCATTTCTTCACTGCAAGGATTTTTTCATTTCAATTTTTTAATTAATTATTTAAATAATGATGAATTAATCTTAATTAATAATATTTTAAATTTTATAAATTTTTCAAGTGATAAAATGGCTGATTTTGAAGAGATTATCAATACAAGACGTAGTATAAGGGAATATGATTCCAAGGAAGTTGAAGATGAAAAAATAGAAAAGATTCTAAAGGCAGGTATGCAAGCTCCTGGAAGCAGGTTAGGCGCTGAACCTTGGGAATTCTTGATAATCAAAAACAAGGAAACTCTTGCTAAAATTGGAGAAATCAAACCTCGTGTAACAAATGCTCCAGTAGCTATTCTTTTGATTGCAAACATTGAAAGGTCCTTTTATAAATTGGTATGGCAACAGGATATGAGTGCAGCAGCAGAGAACATGCTTCTTGAAGCTGTCAATCTTGGCTTAGGAGGATTATGGAATGGTGTGGCACCTGAAGAGGAAAGAATGAATGCCATTGGTGAGATTGTAGGTTTGCCTAAAGATGACAACCTAAAGCCATTCTGCATAATAACTCTTGGTTATCCTGCTGAAGGTTGGGAAAACAAGTTCATGGATAAATATGATGAATCCAGAATCCATTATGAAACCTATTAATTAAATTTTAAACATTTTTTATAAAGTTTGCTAATAAATCTGATTTCAATTCTTAAACGGATGATGCATTATGAAATACAATTTTGATTCAATAATTGATAGAAAACACACCAATTCACTCAAATGGGATTTATTTGATGATGAATATCCTATGTGGGTTGCAGATATGGACTTTTATGCAGCTCCACTCATTTATGAATCAGTGAATAGAAAAGCAAAGCATGGTGTTTATGCCTATTCATTTGTCAATGATGAGATTTTTGATTCATATATCAATTGGTGGAAAAAATATGGCCTTGATATGAAAAGGGATGAATTGTTGTTTGCAACAGGGGTCATGCCTTCAATTACAAGCATCATTCGTGCATTCACTGATGTTGGAGATAATGTATTAATCCAAACACCAGTTTACCATGTCTTCTTTTATGTGATTGAAGATAATGACAGAAATGTTGTTGAAAATCCGTTGATTTATGATTCAGATTCCAATGATGTGGAAACTGCTTATGCCATTGATTTTGATGATTTGGAAGAGAAATTCAAGGATCCAAAGACCAAATTGATGCTATTATGCAATCCTCATAATCCAATCGGAAGAATATGGGATGAGAAAACCCTTGAAAAGATAGCTGTTTTAGCAAACAAATATGATGTCATTGTTGTATCTGATGAGATTCATTGTGATTTGACTGATCCTGATTTGAAATATGTTCCGTTTGCATCTTTAGATCATGAGTTATCAAATAACAGCATTACATGCATTTCCCCAAGCAAGACCTTTAACATTGCAGGTCTTCAAAGTTCTGCAGTCTTCACTCGTAACAAGGAACTTTATGAAGTTTTAGAAAAGCAATTGTCAGTTGATTGCTTCAATCACCCTAACATTTTTTCAATTGATGCCACAATTGCAGCATACAAAAGTGAAGATTGGTTAAATGAATTGAGAGAAGTCCTATTTGAAAATAAAATGATTGTTGATGAGTTCCTAAAAAGTGAAATTCCTGAAATAAAATTGGTTCCGGCAAATGCAACCTATCTTTTATGGTTGGATTGCAGTAAGTTAAGGGGAGAAAATTTTGAAGGTTGTGAATTTTCCACTTATTTATCTGAGTTTTTAAGAGAAAATGTAAGTTTATTCTTATCTCCAGGAATCCAATTTGGACAAAATGGAGATAATTTCTTGAGAATGAATATTGCATGTCCAAAAGACTTATTGCTTGAAGGTTTAAATGCATTAAAAATAGGAATTGAAAAATTTAAAAAAGAAAATAATTTATGAATTCTAAAAAAATTCTAAAAATAGTAATTTTTTTTTTTTTTTTTGAAAGTATTAAAAATAAAAAAGTAGAGAAAATTAATTTATTTTAATTTCTCTTCCCACTCTTTTTGTCTAAAACCAGTAAGCACTATATTATCTTCAGTCTCAATTATTGGACGTTTTACAAGCATGCCTTCAGTAGATAAAATCTTCAATTGTTCTTCTTCACTCATTTCTGGTAACTTGTCTTTTAATTGCATCTCTCTGTAAATTTTACCACTTGTGTTGAAGAACCTCTTGAGAGGTAGTCCACTTTTCTCATATAATGCCTTCAATTGATCATAATCGGGATTTTCCTCAACAATATGCTGTTCATCATATTCGAATCCATTTTCGTCTAACCATTTCTTAGCCTTTTGGCATGTGCTGCATCTTGGGTAGTAAATAAATAACATTCTCCATTCTCCTAAAAATTTTATAAAATCAATTTTTTGTTCTTATTCTTATTCTTATTTCTATATTTGAAATTTATAAATTATTCTAATTATTGATTAACTTTGTAAACTAAAGACTTTTATCATATGATTTTTAAATTAATATTAGAAAAATAAATAATATGAAATTAATTAAAAACAATAAGGTGATATCGTGAGTATTTTAGTTGCTTATTATTCAAGAACAGAAGTTACAAAAAAATTAGCAGAAGCCATTGCTGCAGAAACTGGTGCAGATATTGAAGAAATTGTTTCTAAAGTGAAATATGATGGTAAAATAGGTTTTGCACGTGGTGGAAAGGATGCTCTTTCAGAAAAGATCATTGATTTAGGGCCATTAGAACATGATGTTTCAGATTATGACTTGGTTTATTTAGGAGTTCCTGTATGGGCTGGAAAAGCTGCAAACCCTATGATTTCATACATTAAGCAAAATGAAGGAAAGTTCAATGATGTAAAATTCTTTGTAACTGCAGGTGGAAGCGGTTTTGAAGGTGCCATTGAACAAATGGAAAAATATGTCGGCAAAGCTCCTTTGAAAACATTAACTCTTGTAACAAAACAAGTAAAACATGATGAATTTGATGAAGAGTTAGCTTCATTTATAGAATAAACTAAATTTTAGTTTTTTTAGATTTTTAACCGTATACTATTAACTGATTTAATTATTAACCTATTAAATTATTTATTTCGCGAAATAGAAAGATTTAAATCCTTTAAAAATAATTTATAATATTAACAGATTTTTATTCACTTAAAATGTTTAATAAATGTAAATTAGGTGATATAATGTCAATTTATGATTTTGAAGTAAAAGACACTCAAGGAAACATGGTTTCCTTAAGTGAATACAAAGGAAAAGTATTGTTAATTGTCAACTCTGCTACCAAATGTGGTTTCACTCCACAATACACTGAATTGAATGAAATCTTCAATGAATTCAAGGATGAAGGATTTGTCATTTTAGATTTCCCATGTAACCAATTTGGTAATCAAGCTCCTGGTACTGGAGAGGAAATTGCAGCTACCTGCCGCAGTGAGTATTTGGTTCCTTATCCAATCTTTGAAAAGATTGAAGTGAATGGTGAAAACGAAGAGCCATTATACGCTTACTTAAAGCAAGAGCAACCATTTAAAGACATCACTGGTGATGGGGCTAGAAAATTGAAAATGGTCCTTAAGGTAATGGATAGACATTATAAGGACAATGATGACATCAAATGGAACTTCACTAAATTTTTAGTTGATAGAGAAGGAAATGTAGTTCAACGTTTCGAGCCAACTGAAAGTTTAGATGATGTTAAGGCAAGAGTTAAAGAATTATTATAATTCTTTATTCTATTTTTTCTCCATTTTTTCTATTTTTTTCAGTTTTTCAAATTCTATTTTTATTCTATTTTTTTATTTTTTTTTAATTTTTTCTTATTATAATAAGCAGCATCTTTTTTTTCGTGTTGATTTATTAAATAGTTAAATAATTTAAGAATCAATATAACTTATGTGGGATTATGAAAAAGATTTTATACTTGACAGATTTATATTATCAGGCAAAAGGCAGAAACTACTATGAGGAGGACCTCTTTTTATCAGGGATACTTAAGGATTATTTTGATATAGTTTTGTGCAATCCAAAGAATTCTTCAAGTTTTGAAAATGATGTGGATTTAATCATTTTCAGAAACACTGGAAGTGTATTGAATTTTAAGGAAGGTTATGATTCCTTTAGAGAACGGGTGAAAAGCAACAATTTAAAAACTTTCAACGATTTCACTGGGAAGGCAGATATGTGCGGAAAGCAATATCTTGTTGACTTGACTTTAGAGGATTATCCTGTTATCCCTACAATTGATGATATAAAAAATATTGATTTATTGCCTAACTCCGATCTTTTTGTCATAAAACCAAAAGATGGCGCTGATTCAATAGGTCTTGAGTTTTTAACTAAGGAAGAATTAATCAAAAAGGATTTGAATAAGAATATTTTAATTCAGCCGGCAATTGATTTTGAATACGAACTGTCTTTTTATTTTATAAATGATAAGTTTGAATATGCATTATATGCTCCTAATAAAGAGGAAAGATGGAAACTTGAGAGATATGTTCCAAGCATTGAGGAGATAGGATTTGCAAAAAGATTTATTGAGTGGAACACTATTGAAAATGGTATTCAAAGAGTTGATGCATGCAAAACAAATGATGGTCAATTATTATTGGTGGAACTTGAAGATTTAAATCCATATTTGTCTCTTTTGGAGTTAAATGAAGAAACTGTTGAGATTTTTATCAATGATTTAGTGGATGCAATTAAAAATTTATGATTATTTTTTTGAAAGTGGTAAAATGAAATTGGAAATCAATACAGAAACCTGCACTGGATGTAAATTATGTGAAACCGTTTGCATTAGAGATAATATTGAAATTATTGATAAGAAAGCTGTTGAAGTTGATAATGGAGATTGCTTTGACTGTGGGCATTGTTTAGCTATTTGTCCAACAGGAAGCATATCCTTAAATACATATGAAGATCAAAAAGACCGTGTTGAAGATTATAATCCTCGTGAAATTCCAATCAATTCTGAAGATTTATTGCAATTCCTAAAACAGCGCAGAAGCATTCGTTGGTTCAAGAAGAAAAAAGTGGATAAGGAAACTTTTGATAAGCTATTTGAAGCTGCCTATTACAGTCCAAGTGCTCAAAATGCTCAAGATGTTGAATTTGTTGTTCTTGATGAGAAACTGGATGATTTCATGCATTTGGTTTATGATATAATCAAAGTGGAAGAAGATGAATTCTTCAGAATAAAACAGTTTGGTGAGTATCTTAGAGGTGAAGGAGATTATAAGAACCATCCACTTCTTTGGGAAGGAACACAGATGATTTTGTCCTTTTCCAAAAGTCAGGCAAATGCATTGATTGCAAATACAAGACTTGAGTTATTGGCTTATTCAATGGGTCTTGGAGGATTCTATTCATTATTCACTCTTAAGGCGGATGAATTGGATCATCAAAGATTAATGGAATTCTTCCCAGAAATAGACCGAGATAAGCACATGTATTCTGCATTCATAATAGGTTATCCTAGAGTAAAATACAGAAGAACAGTTCCTCATAAGAAAATAGATGTGTATTATAAATAGCTATTTAATTCTTTTTTTATTTTTTTATCTATTTTTTATTTTTTTATCTAAAAAACAAATCTAATTATAAAGTTAATTTAACGGAAAGGCAAGAAAATCCCTGTTCAATCTCAGATGAAACTGAAAGTTGATTGAATTTGGGGAATGATTTTCTAACATGTTCCAGGATTCTAAAGTCTATATAGATTTCTGTTACATAAAATTCAAATCCATCTGTAAAATAGTAAGTAGGCTTTCTGCATTTGAGCTTTGCACCATAGAAGAAATCTTCGAGCCTATTTTCCAAATCCCATTTTTCGTTTTCACTTAACTCTTTTCCATTGATGTAATCAATTATTTCATCTTCCAATCCCTCTTCAATAGGATAAAGCCTTAAGTCATTTTCCATTTCTTCTAATTCTTGATACAATTCTTCTCTGTTTAATTCAACCATAGTGTCACCATATTCAAATCTAAAAATAGAGTGATTTTTTAAAAATTTTCTTTAGAAAATTTTATAATTTAAATTTTAATAATTTGTAAAAAATAAAAATAAAAATAAAAAATAAAATGAAATTTTTATATGGAATTTTAATTAAAATTAAAGAGAAATAATTGAAAATTATTTCATATTTCCAAATAATCCTCTAATAATCCCTTTTGTAACTTCCCTTGCAGCAGTGTTTACAACAGTTGTAGTTGCCTTTTCAACAGTTGTCTTTCTTGTAGTCTTTCTCTTGGATTTAGTGGTTTGTTTTGTCATTTGATCCACTGCTGTTCCAACAGCTATGCCAATAACATCTTCAAGCAATCCTTTTTGTTTAGGTTGCTCTGGTGCTTGGGTTTGTGCTGGAGCTTGCTGTTCAGCAGGTGCCTGTTGGGTAGGTGTTTGTTGTGCTGGAGCTTGCTGTTCAGCAGGTGCCTGTTGGGTAGGGGCTTGTTGTGCTGGAGCCTGTTCTGCTTGATTAGGAATTTCCCTAATAGGTGCATCTTGAGGGATTTCAGATTGTACATTCGGATTGTTGTCAATCTTATTCAATAGCATCTCATATGCTGATTCCCTATCAACTGCATCTCTGTATTTTCCTCTAAGAGATGAAATGCTCATCAATTCTGCTCTGTAATTATCTTCAATAGCTCCAATATAACTTTGAGGAGGCAAAATGTCAACTTGTTGCACGATGCTTGGAGCTCCTTTTTCTTCAAGAACAGAGACCAATGCCTCTCCAGTTCCTAAAGTGGAAATGACTTCTGTTGTATCGAATTCAGGGTTTGGTCTGAAGGTTTCAGCAGCAGTCTTTACAGCCTTTTGCTCCTTTGGAGTGTATGCATGAAGTGCATGTTGCACTCTGTTACCAAGCTGTGAAAGGACAGTGTCCGGAATATCGGATGGACTTTGTGTAATGAAGTATACTCCGATTCCTTTTGAACGAATCAATCTTATAATCTGCTCTACCTTTTTCTGGAATGCAGGGGACATGTCATCAAACAATAGGTGAGCCTCATCGAAGAAGAAAACGAATTTAGGTTTGTCCAAGTCGCCTACTTCCGGCATTGTTTCGTAAAGTTCGGATATCATCCATAATAAGAATGTTGAGTATAATTCCGGTGCTGTAGACAGTTTTACAGAATCCAATACGTTGATCATACCTTTTCCTTCATCATTGCATTGCATGAAGTCACTGAGTTCCAATGCAGGCTCTCCGAAGAACAGGTCTCCTCCTTGGTCTTCAAGGGTAAGTATGGATCTGAGAAGTGTTGTTGCTGATTTCTTGGCAACTGCACCGTATTGGCTTTCATAAAGTTCAGCATTATCACTTACATGATTAATCATGGATTTCAAATCTTTCAAATCAATCAAAAGAAGGTTTTCATCATCTGCTACACGGAATACGATGTTCAATACCCCTTCTTGTGCTTCAGATAAGTTCAATATTTTTGAAAGCAATTGAGGGCCCATTTCAGAGATTGTGACTCTAATAGGCAATCCTTTCTCACCATATAAATCCCAGAATTCAACAGGATATGACTTGAATACAAATCCCTTATCAGCAAGTTTGTACTTTTCCATTCTTTCAGTTACTTTTGCGTTTGGTTCACCTACCTTTGCAAGACCTGAAACGTCCCCTTTCATATCTGCTAAAAATACAGGAACTCCCATATCACTGAAAGCTTCTGCAAGTGTTTTTAAAGTGACTGTTTTACCGGTACCAGTTGCACCAGCTATTAATCCATGACGATTGGCTAATTTGGATAACAAATAAACCTCTGTATTCTCATTAGCCCCAACTAAGATATTATTTTCTGCATACATGATAACACCTTTTTGATAAATCTGATAATGAAAAATTATTTAATTATTTCACATGTTCTTTAATTCTTATTATATTCCTAATAATATAAAAAATAATTTATTTTATTCTTTGTTTTTTCTTTTCGATTTTTCAATTCTTCATTAAAAATTATTTTCCATTTAATGCAAAGTAAAAATAATAAATTATATAATAGACTTAAAAAATATATTAAAATAAGATATTTTATTGAATAAAATTGATTTTATAATAATTTATGATTTTTATAAGGTGATGATTATATGTATGAAACCTTAACATTCACTGGTGGAATTCACAAAAGCGAAGAATTGAAAGAATTAATTGAGGATTTAGGAGGTTTTGTTCTTCAATCCAATATATTGCAAATGGAACTTGTATTGAATATGGCGGTTCCTATTGATGATGTGGATATTATTAAGGAAAAGGCTAAAGAGCTTTTAGGTGAACTCTCTGTTGCACCTATGGCAGGTTCTGAAATAGCTATTGTTTCCCCAACTCTTGCAAGACACCACCTTCCTCATGCTGCATGTGATATCTCCGAATACCTTAGACGTTATGGTGCTAAAGACAATATGGTCGGGTTGGCTCGTGGTCATGGTAAAGGAACTGCAGGAATCAGTGAAACTGAAAAGGCATTGATTGAAGAGCATGACATAGCCATTTTTGCATTAGGAAGTTTCAAGCAATGCATTATTGATAAGGCTTATCTTTACAATGACATTGATATTCCAGTGATTGTCACAGGTGCACCTGAAATTGATTTGGAAGAATTGCCTGGTGTAGACGCTTATGTTCCAGGATTAGGTAGAATTCCACGCAGATTAAAAAGAGGGGAAAACATAAGAGCTTTGAAAAAGTTAGTTGAAACTGTTGAAGACCTTTTGGAAAAACGTAAAAAAGAGCTTGCTCAAGACCCTCCAATTGCACCTTCAATTTTAGTCAAGAGCGAGATTGAAACTCAAGTTCCAGCTATTAAGGAAGTCATTTCCCCAACTCCTGTAACAAGTCAACTCTGTGGGCTTAGAGTAAAATTGGATTATGACAAGTATCATGAGGAAATTGAAAATGTAGTTATAGGGGACCAAAAATTAAAGGACATTGCAGAGATTAAAAAATCTCATTTCTATGATTACATACTCGTAGAGCTTTTAACTGAAAGTTCTTTAGTGGATTAAAGTTATTATATTAAAAAAATGATATTTTAAGGAAATATTTTTTAAAAAAAGTTATATTATAATAAATATAATTTTTTATATTTTTTATTATCTTATTTTTAAAAATCTCATGTCATCTTATTTTTAATGAATTATATAAATTATTCCTAATATTCAATCATCATAAATAATAATTAAATATTTATTTTATTATCAAATGTGAAGTGTAAAAATGCAAGTTATAGCGGATCTTGGTGGAACTCCTGGAAAAGATTGTAGAGGCTTTTGTAAGTTTTGCTACTTTAGAAAAGTGAAACCTTTAACAGAAGCTCTTGGATGCCAACATTGCCCACCTAATAAAGTGGGTTGTCCAAGATGTCTCGAAGGAGTTCAAGAGGCAGGGAAACCATTTCAACAGCCATTTTCAGTAATAAGTGAAGTTCAAATGGCTTTGATGATGAATCCTGTAAGAGATGCTAACTTGAAGGTCAACATCAGTGGTGGTGGAGATGTCAGCTGTTACCCTTATCTTGAAGAGCTTATATCTAACTTGTCTCAAATGCAATTGCCAATTCACTTAGGTTATACAAGTGGAAAGGGAATTGATGATGGCGATATAGCTACACAATTCTTGAATCAAGGAGTGGATGAGGTAACCTACACTATTTTTGCAGCAGACCCAAAACTCAGAAAGGAATGGATGTTGGATCCAAGTCCAGAGGAATCCCTTAAAGCTGCTCAACTTTTTGCAGAAGGTGCAGACTTGCATGCGGCAGCAGTTATCATTCCGGGGGTAAATGATGGTGCAGTGCTTCAAAACACTTGTGAAAAATTGGAAGCGTGGGGTGCAAAGGCATTGATGATGATGCGTTTTGCAAATAGTTATGACCAAGGGTTGATTTTAGGAAATGAACCTGTTGTTGAAGGAATAACTCCTCATGAACCTCTTGAATTCGAAGAGCTTGTAAAGGAAATCAACAGTGAATATAATCTTAGAGTCACTGGAACTCCATTATCCGATCCAACAATTGGAGCACCATTCATTTTAGCAAAAGATGAGTATGAGGAATTTTTAGGAATATTGCCTAAAGTTACTGGCGAAGCTACACTTCTAACATCTAAGATTGCAGCACCATTCTTGAAGAAAATATTTGATAAGATAGCTCCAGATAATGTGAATGTAGTGGCCACCAAGAAGGATATCGCATGCTTGATGACAAAACAGGACCTTGAAGTCTTGGATTTGGAAGACATTAAAGACACAGTCATTCTCCCTGGAAGAGCATTTATCCATCAATTGGATGCAGAAAGGATATTAAGTCAGGATGGCAAAAGCCGTCTTGTAGGATATGGTCCGGATACTTTAAGCGTTGATGGTGAGTTAAGCAGCGGCATGAGTGAAGAGGAAGTGATTGAACATGAGTTAGGTTCATTCATTGATCTTATTCAGGCCATCAATTTCTTTGGAATGAAAAGGGCTTTTTAATTTTTTAAATTTTTTTAAATTTCTTATTATTTTCATTGCCTTTTTGAATTTTTATTGCATTTTTGAAAATGAAAATAATTGAAAAATGAGAATATAATAATCACAATAAATAATATAATTTTTATATATTTTTTACACTACTTTTTTACACTATTTTTTCAAGTATTGATTAATTTTTCATTTGTTTAATTTTTTGATATTTTTTAAAAAAAATAGAATGTTTTTAGTATTACTAATAGTATTACTTTTGGCTAATTTATGTAATATTTTAATTTAACACGATTTTTAATTTTTTTCTTTATTTTCAATTAAAACGCTTTATTCAATTCTATTTTAGATTTAAGAAAAAAATTACATTTATTTTTTAAATTTAATTGAATGTATGTTATTTTACATTATTTGCTCCATTTTAATCAATTTAAAAAAGTATTACTATTGGGCTAATATATAATAAAAAAATTAAAAAATCTTATTACTTATAAAGTTTTCTATTTAATTCTTAAACGAATGTTTATATTATATTTTAAATAAACTAATATCTGTATACCAAATAGCTGGCTATTGCAAAAATTTTGCTGGATAGCTTACTCAACATAACTAAAAATTAGTTATTTTGGGTGGTATATTAACTCTATTTATTTAGGAGGGAAAAAATTGGCAAAGTTTGATGATAAAGTCGATTTATACGACGACAGAGGTTCATTAGTCGAAGCTGATGTACCAATCGAAGCTCTAAGTCCGTTACGTAACCCTGCTATTAAGAACATTATTAGCGGTGTTAAAAGAACTGTAGCTGTAAACTTAGAAGGAATCGAAAAATCTTTAAAAACTGCTTCCGTCGGTGGAGCAAAATCTAAAATCTTAGGTAGAGAAATGGATCTTGACATCGTAGCTCAAGCTGACTCCATTGCTGCTGCTGTAAAAGACATGCTTCAAGTAACTGAAGACGATGATACTAAATGTGAAGTACTCTCTGGTGGAAAAAGGATTTTAGTCCAAATTCCAACTATCAGATTAGACTCTTCCGCAGAATACTCCGTAGCAACCTTAGCTACCGCAACTGCATTAACTCAAGCTATTATCAAAGAGTTTGACGTAAACATGTACGACGCAAACATGGTAAAAGCTGCTATTTTAGGAAGATACCCACAATCTGTAGAATACATGGGTGCTAACTTAAAAACCATGTTAGACGTACCACAAAAATTAGAAGGTCCTGGTTACTCCTTAAGAAACATTAAAGCAAACGACTTCGTAGCTGCTACCTTAAAGAACACTTTACAAGCAACCGCTCTCGCAAGTATTTTCGAACAAACTGCTATGTTTGAAATGGGTGACGCAGTAGGTGCTTACGAAAGAATGCACTTATTAGGTTTAGCTTACCAAGGTTTAAACGCTGACAACATGGTATTAGGTCTCGTACAAGACAACGCAAAAGAAGGAACTGTAGGTTCTATCGTACAAGACACTATTGCTAAAGCTGAAGCAGATGGTGTAATCGCTGTAGAAAAAGAATTAACTGGATACAACATGTACGCAACTAGTGACGCAGCTAAATGGAACGCATATGCTGCTGCTGGATGTACTGCTGCTATTATGGTTAACGTCGGTGCAGCAAGAGCTGCTCAAGGTATTCCATCAACTATCTTATACTTCAACGACAACATCGAATTTGCTACCGGTTTACCTGGTATTGACTTCGGTAGAGCTGAAGGGGTAGCTGTAGGATTCTCTTTCTTCTCTCACTCTATCTATGGTGGAGGAGGTCCTGGTTTATTCAACGGTAACCACGTAGTAACCAGACACAGTAAAGGATTTACTATCCCTTGTGTAGCTGCAGGTATGGCATTAGATGCTGGTACCCAACTCTTCTCTCCAGAAGCAACTTCTGGATTAATTAAAGAAGTATACAGTGAGATTGACGAATTCAGAGAACCACTCAAATATGTTGCTTTAGCAGCTGCTGAGATTAAAGGTGACATCTAATTATCGAATTAATTTTTGTTAATTAAAATCTAATTTAAAATTCACGAAAAATTATTTAAATCGTCTGATTTAAATACTGAGGTTAAATAATGGATATTGAAATTTTTCCACACAGAATTTTAGGAACAGACACAACTGAAAAAGTATTGAATGATATCGAATCTTTAGACTCAGTTATAAGAACTGTTATTCAAGGACCAAGACTCCCACCTCAAGATGAGATTGACCGTATTTATGGTGATCGCAGAGTCATTGTGGTAAATGGTGAGGAAGTTGAATTGAAAGTTAAGACTGGTAGAATTTTTGTTGAACTATATGATGAATCTGGTATTGAAGAAATCAGATCCATATGTGATGAACATATTGATACTGGATATGATATCAACACTAGCAAATCCCAATACATCAGAAAACAAAGAACTGTTACTGATGGATTGAAATATGGTGAAAATACAGAGATTCCTGATGAATTGGTCGGTATCGCAGATACCCGTTCTAAATTTAAAGATCATGTCTCTATTCTAAAAAGGGATACATTGGAATAAAAAATATCTTTTAGGTTATTGATAATATGATTGGAAGATGCACACATCTTGTAGACTGTAGGGAAACAAGAGGTCTTGGTGAAGGAGGAGGAATTGCTCAAAGAGGAACTTTCGCAGAGTGTGGAAGTGATGTTTTGGCAGTTGCTATGTCTCCAGGTCGTAGACACATTACCAAACCTGTCTGTGAAATTACCTTTGGCTTACGTGAAGCAAACCTATTAACCAGTACCATGATATTGGATGCAGGTAGTGGTGTTCCACATGATGCTCCTGCAGGCGGTGCAGGTAATGCTTTTGGTTTAACTGATAAGGAAGTTGAACAAATGCAAAAGTTTAAGGTTATTGTGGTTCATTTAGGTGGAGTAAGAAATCATATTACATACAAGGCAAGATTAATCTTGCGTAACGTTAACAAACCTTGTGTTATTATTTGTGAATATCCTGTTGACTTTGAAGATTTTGCAAAAATCGGTGTCAAAACCGCAAAGGTCATGCCTGAAGAGGTAAAAACAGAAGGTAAAATCATGAACATAGTATCAGGGGTTATTAGGGGACAAACAGTGTCTCAAGAAAAATTAGATGAGATTATTAGAAAAGTTAGATTAACATTAGGAGATGCATAATTATGGCACAATATTATCCAGGAACTTCTCAGGTAGCTGAAAACAGAAGAAAATTCACTAACCCAGATGTTGAGTTAGAAGTTTTAAGAGAAATATCTGATGAAGATGTAGTAAAATTATTAGGTCACAGAGCTCCAGGTGAAGAATACAAATCCGTACACCCACCTCTCGACGAACTCGATGAACCTGATGACATTATTAGAGAAATTGTAGAACCTATTGACGGTGCAAAAGCAGGGGACAGAGTAAGATACATCCAATTTGTAGACTCCATGTACTTTGCTCCAGCTCAACCATTCTTAAGAGCAAGATCCTATGTATACAGATACAGAGGAATCGATACCGGTACTTTATCCGGTAGACAAATTATCGAAGCTCGTGAAAGAGACTTAGAAAGAATTTCCAAAGAAATCTTAGAAAACGAATACTTCGATACCGCAAGAACTGGAATCAGAGGTTCTGGTGTACACGGTCACTCTTTAAGACTCGATGAAAACGGTTTAATGTTCGACATGTTAAGAAGACAAGTACTCAACAAAGAAACCGGTAACGTAGAAATGGTAAAAGACCAAATTGGTCACGAATTAGATGAACCTGTAGTATTAGGTGAACCATTAGACGAAGAAACCTTAAGAGCTAAAACCACAATCTACAGATGTGATGGTGAAGCTTACAAAGACGATGAAGACGCTGTAACTGTCTTAAGACAAATACACGTCACCAGATCTCAATTTGGTTACAACCCAGAATATTAAGGAGGTTTATTAAAATGGCTGACAAAAAATTCTTAGATGCAATGACTAAAAAGTTCAAAGAAGCTCCAGAAGAAAAAACTACTACCTTCTATAATATGGGCGGTTGGACTCAATCTGAAAGAAAAACTGAATTTGTAAACGAAGGTAAAGCAATTGCTGAGAAAAGAGGAATCCCAATGTACAACCCTGACATTGGTAACCCACTCGGTCAAAGAGCTTTAATGTCCTACCAATTATCTGGTACTGACACTTTCGTAGAAGGAGACGACTTACACTTTATCAACAACGCAGCAATCCAACAAGCTTGGGACGATATCAGAAAAACTGTAATCGTAGGTTTAAACACTGCTCACAACGTACTCGAAAAGAGATTAGGTATGGAAGTAACTCCTGAAACCATTACCAACTATTTAGAAGTTGTAAACCACGCTATGCCTGGTGCAGCTGTAGTACAAGAACACATGGTAGAAACCAACCCATTATTAGTAGACGACTCCTACGTAAAAGTATTTACTGGAGACGACGACTTAGCAGCAGAAATCGACCCTGCATTTGTATTAGACATTAACAAAGAGTTCCCAGAAGAACAAGCTGAAGCTTTAAAAGCTGAAGTAGGTAATGCTATTTGGCAAATTGTAAGAGTTCCATCTGTTGTAGGTAGAGTTTGTGATGGTGGTACCACTTCCAGATGGTCTGCTATGCAAATTGGTATGTCCATGATTTCTGCATACGGTCAATGTGCAGGTGAAGGTGCTACTGGTGACTTCGCATACGCATCCAAACACGCAGAAGTAATTGGTATGGGTACTTACTTACCAATCAGAAGAGCAAGAGCAGGTAACGAACTCGGTGGTGTACCATTCGGATTTATGGCAGATATCTGTCAAGCAACCAGAGTAACCGACGACCCTGTAGAATCCGCATTAGAAGTAGTAGCTTTAGGTGCTGCTTTATACGACCAAATTTGGTTAGGATCTTACATGTCTGGTGGTGTAGGATTTACTCAATATGCTACCGCAGCATACACCGATAACGTATTAGACGACTTCTCTTACTTCGGTAAAGATTACGTAGAAGACAAATACGGAGAATTATGTTCCGCACCTAACAACATGGACACTGTTCTTGACGTAGGTTCTGAAGTAGCATTCTACTCCTTAGAACAATACGAAGAATACCCAGCTTTACTTGAAACCCACTTCGGTGGTTCTCAAAGAGCTGCTGTTGTATCTGCAGCTGCAGGTATTTCCACTGCATTCGCAACTGGAAACGCACAAACCGGTTTATCTGCATGGTACTTAGCACAATACTTACACAAAGAACAACATTCCAGATTAGGTTTCTACGGTTACGACTTACAAGATCAATGTGGTGCAGCTAACGTATTCGCTATCAGAAACGACGAAGGTTTACCACTTGAATTAAGAGGTCCTAACTACCCTAACTATGCAATGAACGTAGGTCACCAAGGTGAATATGCAGG
>Ga0256407_10007321_pt1 | contig 16677 bp, 16 predicted proteins | sample RumenRJG_04DNA_FD_193489 | JGI IMG/M metagenome (GOLD analysis project Ga0256407, IMG submission 193489) | Bovine rumen microbial communities from Lethbridge, Alberta, Canada - RJG_04 | ecosystem: Host-associated > Mammals > Digestive system > Stomach > Rumen | place: Canada: Alberta...
TTGAAAGATAACTCAGCAACTGTAGTCAAGAAGAAATATCGTATATCTCCCAGAATGAAACAACTGATGGGAAGTGTAAGCATTGACCCCAATGATGTAGAAAACGATGACAAGTTGAAGTATATCTTGAATAAATGAAGAAAGTATTCTTTGACACAAATCTAATGCTGGACTCAGCATTGGAACGTGGAGAGAATGGCGTCGCTGCCACTGCCATCCTGTCTGCTTGCGAATATGGTGAAATAGAAGGCTGTCTTTCCTTCTTGTCGGTCGCCAATATGGCTTACACCCTTAAGAAAGGCCGAACAAAACAAGGAATGATGGATATTCTTAAAGGATATACCCTTTACCTCACGATACTGCCCATGGACAATTGTCAGTTGCAGCAGGCATACACTGTTGATGCCCCCGATTTTGAGGATGTCTTGCAGTATGAGTGTGCGAAGGCTGCCGGGTGCGAGCTGATTGTCACAAGTAATATTAAGCATTTCAAATTCTGCAAGGATATTGAAGTAGTTTCTACCATCGACTACGCCCAGCAGTTTATCGAGGACGAGAACAACTAAGGATGAACACAATCAAAGAACTCATAGAAAAATATTGCCCCGACGGGGTGGAGTACAAGAAGTTAGGGGAAATAGGCTCTTTCTATTCGGGTTTGAGTGGTAAATCAAAAGACGATTTCAAGGATGGTAACGCCATGTTTATCACCTACATGAATGTCTACTCCAACCCTTCTACGAACCTAGATGTTATTGAGAGAGTCAAAATTGGACAGGGAGAAAAGCAGAATAAGATAGAAAAGGGAGATATCTTATTCACGGGGTCGTCTGAGACGCCAGACGAATGCGGTATGTCCTCTGTTGTAACAGATGATATTGCATCAGACTACTATCTTAATAGCTTTTGCTTTGGTTTTAGACTTAATAATAAAGATACTTTTGAACCGAATTTTCTAAAGCATCTTTTTAGAGACCGTAAAATGAGAGCTCAAATTGCAAGGACAGCAAACGGAGTAACTCGGTACAATGTATCAAAAAAACTTTTTGCCCGCATAATTATCCCCGTCCCCCCTCTCCCCGTTCAGCATGAGATCGTTCGCATTCTTGACAGCTTTACTTCGTTAGAAGCGGAATTAGAAGCGGAATTAGAGGCGGAGCTGGAAGCAAGACGTAAGCAATACGAGTATTACCGCGACCAACTGCTGAGCTTTAAACATCTAAGTGGGGGGGGCAGAGATGAAGTGGAATGGAAAACGCTCGGAGAAGTTTTTGAAATGCGTAATGGATATACACCTTCTAAATCTCATTCTGAGTTTTGGGAGGGTGGCATAATTCCATGGTTCAGAATGGAAGATATAAGGAAAAACGGAAGAAAGTTATCTGATTCTATTCTTCATATCACGGACAAAGGATTAAAAGGGAAAGGATTGTTCGATAAAGGAACATTCATCTTGGCGACTACTGCTACAATTGGCGAGCATGCGCTTCTAATTGTTGATTCGCTTGCGAACCAACGATTTACGAATCTTAAGATTCGCAAATCGTTGGTAAATTCTTTATTAGTTGACTTTGTGTTTTACTATCTGTTTATAGTAGATGAGTTTTGCAAAAGGCATACGAATAAATCTGGATTTGAATCTGTTGACATGAAAGCGTTGAGCAAGATGCCTTTCCCCATCCCCCCTCTCTCCACTCAGCGTCGCATTGTCTCCGTCCTCGACCGCTTCGAGTCCTTGGTGAACGACATCAGCACGGGCCTGCCAGCCGAGATAGCGGCACGTCATCAGCAATACGAGTATTACCGTGATCAGTTGCTGAGCTTCAAACGAAAGTCATGACGATAATTCCTTCTTTTTCTTTTTGCCGTTTGGAAAAACATGGCTATATTTGCAGATAAGATTCATAACAGCGTACCAATGAGCAACGATTTCAAGCGAATACCCTACGGCATCTCTGACTTCAAGCAGGTGCTGGAAGAAAATAAATACTTAGTCGATAAGACTATGTTTTTCGAGAAGATGGAGTTGGCTGGCAATTTCCTGTTCCTCGTCCGTCCGCGCCGTTTTGGCAAGAGCCTCTTCCTCAACATGCTGGAGGCATACTATGACATCAATGAGAAGGACAACTTCGACCAAATGTTTGCAGGACTTTATGTAGCCGATCATCCTACGGAATACCGCAACAGATACCAGGTGATGCACCTCGACTTCTCACATGTGGGTAGTGACATAGAGAATCTAAAGAATAACTTCAACAACTATCTGAGCGGTTGTTGCGAATCCTTCGCCAAGAAATACGCCAGTCTTTACCCGAAAGGGTTTGAGGACTATGTCTATCGGGGAAAGACGGGGATAGACATGTTCAACCGTATCAACCATGCGGCACACGATGCCGGTTGCAGGCTCTACCTTATCGTTGACGAATACGACAACTTTACCAATAATGTGCTCAATGTCAAAGGTCAGCAGGCTTATCATGAGCTCACCCACGGCACGGGGTTCTATCGTGATGTGTTTAAACTCTTCAAAGGTATGTTCGACCGCATCATCATGCTCGGCGTGGCACCCATCACCCTCGATGACCTCACCAGTGGTTACAACATTGCGCTGAACATGACCATCGACCCGCGCTTCAACCAAATGCTCGGTTTCTCGGAGGAAGAGGTCAGGCAGATGATACGCTATTACCATGAAGTGGGAGCCATCAAGCCCGAGATTACCGAGGACAGCATCATTGCTGACATTAAACCGTGGTATGACAACTACTGCTTCGCCAAAGACAGTTTCGGCAAAGAGCCCAGCATGTTCAACAGCGATATGGTATGCTATTATATGAGTACGCTTATAGATACCGGAAGCAAGCCGGAAGAGATGGTCGACCCCAATACAAAAACCGACTATAAGAAGCTGCGCAACCTCATCGAGATAGGCAATATGACCGAGGAGCGGCGGCAGACCATCTACGACATCGTGCATACGGGCTACACCATCTCCACCATCAACAGCTACTTCCCCGCCGAGAGCATCACTGACGAGGATAACTTCATCAGTCTGCTCTTCTATTACGGCATGCTCACCATCCGTGGTACGCTGGGAGCCGCACTGAAGCTCGGCATCCCGAACAACAACGTGCGCATACAGTACTACAACTACCTCATGCAGGCCTTCCAGCAGATTCGACCTACAAGCCTCTCGCAACTCAACGTGCCATTCTATCAAGCGGCTGTGGAGGGCTCGTGGCGGCCGATGATGGACTTTATCCTCAAGGCCTACCACGACACCACCGCCGTGCGACAGCTCATCGAGGGCGAGCGCAACCTGCAAGGATTCATGAATGCCTATCTCAGCCTCGACCCTTACTACCTCGTCGCACCGGAGATGGAGTTCTCGCACGGCTACTGCGACTTCTTCCTCCTGCCCAACGACACCGTCTATCCGATGGTGGCACATAGTTATATCTTAGAACTGAAATACCTCAAGACCGATGCTACTGACGCTGAGGCAGAAAAACAGTGGAACGAGGCCGTGACTCAAATCAAGGTTTACGCCACCGACAAAAAACTGCAAAGCATGCTCCATGGCACCAAGCTCCATCTCATCGTCGTTCAAATCAAAGGATACGACACCGTGAGAATTGAGGAAATAGCATAACAACCGTCAACACTTATGACTGAAAACAAGATAGTTATTGAAAACCCTAAATCGACCGTCGTAGCCAACTACCAGGCTGAGGCGCGGACAGAGACGCAATACCAGAGCGAAGCCGCACTGGAGAAAGCCTTTATCCAACGGCTGCAAGGCCAGGCGTATGAATATCTGCCGTTGCATACCGAGCAAGACCTCATCAGTAACCTGCGCCGGCAGATGGAAAAGCTCAATGACATTTCCTTTACTGACGCTGAATGGAAACGATTCTACAATACTATCTTGGCCAATCAGAACAATGGTATCGTGGAGAAGACGCGGCTCATCCAAGAGGACAACGTGCAGACCTTTCTCTTCGACAACGGCGAGCAGAGAAACCTCCGCATCTTCGACAAGAAGAATGTCCACAACAACCACCTGCAGGTCATCAACCAATACACGCCCGAGGGCGGCGTGCGGGAGAACCGCTACGATGTGACGATCCTCGTCAATGGCCTCCCGCTCGTCCACGTGGAGCTGAAGCGGCGGGGCGTGCCCATCCGCGAGGCCTTCAACCAGATCAACCGCTACCAGCGCGAGTCGTTCTGGAGCGGCACTGGCCTCTTCCAGTACGTGCAGATCTTTGTCATCTCCAACGGCATCGAGACGAAATATTACAGCAACACCACCCGCTTTGCCCATGTCAGGCAGAACAGTGGCAAGCAAAAGCCGGGACAGGGCAGGCACACCAGCAACTCCTTTGAGTTCACGTCGTGGTGGGCTGACGAGCAGAACGTGCCCATCACCGACCTGATGGATTTCACCAAGACCTTCTTTGCCAAGCACACCCTCCTCAACATCATCGCCAAATACTGTGTCTTCACCAGCGAACAGCTGCTGATGGTCATGCGTCCGTATCAGATTTGTGCCACGGAAAAGATCATCAACCGCATCACCATTGCCCACAACTATCATTGGGAAGGCAGCATCAAGGCCGGCGGTTATATCTGGCATACGACAGGATCGGGTAAAACACTGACCTCGTTCAAGACGGCACGCCTGGCCACACAAATGGATTTCGTCGACAAGGTCGTCTTTGTCGTCGATCGCAAGGACCTGGACTATCAGACGATGAAGGAGTATGACCGCTTTGAGAAAGGAGCGGCCAACAGTAACACAAGCTCTAATATCCTGCGGCGGCAGTTAGGCAGCAGCGACCCGCAGAAGAAGCTCGTCATCACGACGATACAAAAATTGGCGTCGATGCTGAAGAACAAGACCTACGAGGATGAGGTCAAGGCCATCACGCAAAAGCAGATCGTGTTCATCTTCGACGAATGCCATCGCTCGCAGTTCGGCGACATGCACACGCTCATCACCAAGAAGTTCAAGCATTATTACATCTTTGGCTTCACCGGCACCCCTATCTTCGCCAAAAACGCCAGCACGAGCGGCAACCCGAATCTGAAAACCACGGCACAGGCTTTCGGCGACAAGCTGCACAGCTATACCATTGTGGACGCCATCCGCGACCGCAATGTACTGCCCTTCCGCGTGGAGTATATCTCCACCATGAAGGAGAAGAAAGACATTGAGAACCAGGAGGTGTGGAGCATTGACACCGACAACGCCCTCAAAGACCCGCGTCGCATCAAGCTCGTCACCGAATATATCATCAAGCACTTCAATCAGAAGACGAAGCGCAATGACAAGAGCTTTATTTTTAACAAACTGCTGAATGTCAATGAGGTTGCATCATCCAAGAAGCAGGGCAAGGTGGAGGAAGTGAAGCAGCTGGTACGCATGACGGGCTTCAACTCTATCTTTGCCGTGGCAAGCATCGAGTATGCCAAACTCTATTATAACGAGTTCAAGCGGCAGCACAGTGGGTTGAAGGTGGCGACTATCTTCAGCTATGGGGTCAACGACGAGGATGACGGCACCGGCATGGAGGACGAAAACAACGAGGACACCAACGGCATGCAGCCCGTAGACCGTGACTTCTTGGAGAAAGCGATTAAGGACTACAACGCGATGTTCGGCACCAATTACGACACCTCGGCCGACAAGTTCCAAAACTACTACAAGGATGTCTCACTGCGCATGAAGAACCGCGAGATTGACATCCTTATCGTCGTTAACATGTTCCTCACGGGCTTTGATGCCACCACGCTCAACACGCTTTGGGTAGACAAGAATCTGAGGATGCACGGACTCTTGCAGGCCTATAGCCGTACCAACCGCATCCTCAACTCCATCAAGACTTTTGGCAACATCGTCTGCTTCCGGAATCTGGAAAAAGCTACCAACGATGCCATTGCCCTCTTCGGCAACAAAGATGCTTGCGGCTTGGTGCTGATGAAGACCTACGAGGAGTATTATAAAGGCTATGAGGATGACAAAGGCCATCATGTCAAGGGCTATGAGGAGTTGGTGGAGCTGCTCAGGGCGTTCAAGCCCGGCGAAATCATTGCCAGCGAGGAGGAGAAGAAAGCGTTTGTCAAACTCTTTGGTGCACTGCTGCGTGTGCTGAACATCCTACAAGCCTTCGACCAGTTTGCGGGCAATGAACTTATCAGTGAACGCGACATGCAAGACTACCTTGGTATGTACAACGATATCTACCAGGCTGTAAAAAACGGCGATCACAATAAAGAAGAGATAAAAGATGACTTAGTCTTTGAAATGGAGCTCGTCAAGCAGGTAGAAATCAACATCGACTATATCCTTGCGCTGGTCAAGAAGTATAAGGATCAAAACAGCAAAGATCGCGAGCTGACGCTCCAAGACATCGACCGGGCCATCAAGTCGAGCCCGCAGATGCGCAATAAGAAAGAGCTTATTGATGCTTTTGTCAAGTCCATCACGCCAAGCAGTGATGTGGATGATGATTGGAATACTTTTGTACGCACAAAGATGCAGGAAGAGATCAGCGACATCATCAAAACCGAACATCTGAAAGACGCACCCGCAAGGAAGTTCATCCATGACAGCTTTGACAATGGCTATGTGCAGACAGAGGGCACGGGGATTGCTGACATCATGCCTCCTCTCAACCCGTTTAAGAAAAATGCAGGGAGAGAGGAGAAAAAGGCAGTCATCCTCGACAAGATAAAAGCTTTGTTCAATAGGTTCTATGATCTTGTAGGGCCCTCCGCATCTCATGATGCAGACAGCTCATCTGCCCAACTTTACAATCTCCCGGAAGAAAGTGAATTGTCGATGGCGGCAGAACCTGCGCCTACAAGTGTGTAAACAGCTACGGCCACAAATGCACACGTCATCACAGCGCCTCATCCTCAGGCTTGTCCACACCTGTGCGATGTGTGCCCTTCTTTCCCGGATGAAGGTGCAACTTCTTGCGAAGCAGCCAACGCTGCTTCCGCTGCTCGTATTCCTCGCGATGACGCTCCAAGAAATTATCTGCCATGACCTGATACTCCCTTTTTATATATTCTTCCTAACTTATGTAGACTCCAATTGATATATACACCTTATTATATATAGCAACTTAGAGGCTGATAGACTCTATCCGCAGTTGCAGGATGCCGGCGGGCACCTTGACATCCACGACGTCCCCTACCCGCCTGTTGAGTAAAGCCTGAGCAATAGGAGACTTGATGGAGATCTTGCCTTCCCGGAGATTTGCCTCATGAGGACTGGCCAGCGTGTAGCAGAGCTTGCGACCGTGAGTCAAGTCAGCAAGCTCCACCTTGCACAGCAACTGCACGGTGTCGGCGTTCACCCGACTGGCTTCGAGTACACGCGCGTGCGCCAAGACATTCTGCTTGAAGCGGATGCGGCCCAGCAGACGGGAGTGCTCGCGCTTGGCAGCACGATACTCGAAGTTCTCGCTCAAGTCACCCTTGTCACGAGCCTCAGACACGGCATCGATCGCTTTGGGCAACTCCACTTTGATCATATGGTTGAGCTCGGCTACGAGTTCATCGTAACCTTCCTGTGACATGAATTCCATGATAAACCTTTGTCTTGAATTGTATTTTTTTGTGAGACGGCGCTATCTTCCGCCAATCAATTTATGCATTGCAGAGCGGAGACACATATTTGAGGCAGATATTACCGGCGTTTGCCTTTCTCTGCGCTCCGCTTTGCGCTGGGCTTACGCTCGCCAAGCTGCTTGCTGAGCGCATAGGCATGATAGAGCCCCAGCTCGCCGGCCTTACTGAGATCTTGCTGAGCCATGTGCAGGTTGCCGCTATAGTAATAGGCCAGTCCACGGTTGTAATAAGCCTCAGCCAGACGCGAATCTATTTGCAGGGCACGCGTGTAGTCATCGATGGCATGGGTGTAGTTCTTCTGACCTGCATAGAAGTTACCACGATTATAGTAGAGGTAAGCATTCTTTGGAGCCAGCTGGATCGCCACGGCATAGTCGCCCTCCACCTGTGAAGTCTTCATGCTGACATTCTGTCCCTTAGAAGCCTCGTAGTCGTTGAGCATCAACTGGCAGAGAGCCCGCTCGGAACGGCCGAGCACGCTTTGCTTCTCCATGGCCACATAGTCGTCGAGATCAGAGAGCGCGTCGTTGTAGTTCTGCAGTTCGGCGTATGCCACGGCACGCTGCAAGAGCAGGGCCGCACGCTGATGCGGGTCTTTCTCTTCCTTGATACCTTCCGAGAGGTTGTCAACGAGCTGGAAGATCTGCTTGGAGCTCACGTCGTCCATCTTCTTGCTTTGGTTGCAAGTCAAATACAGACGTTTGAGCGGCTGCATCGTGTTGTTGAACTGCTCCAGCGTAGTATCGAAGGCCTTGCTGCCGTTGACCGTATTGACATAATTGAAATACGACAGACGATAGGACGGCAGCATTGCCACCTCTACGGCATTGTTCTGGATGGCGCCACGTATGTCGCTCTTATATTCATGCTCAACGGTCTGCGGCTGATCCTCCACGACGATGTCGTTATATTTACTGATGTCGATCTCAGACCGCTTGCGTACCTCTCTCAGCTTCTTGCGGCTCCACCGTTGCTGGATACCCACATGCTTATCCATCTGAGCCTTGAAGATGCGGAACTCATCGAGCTCAGCTTTCGATGTCATACCCAACTTGCGATAGCATTGCGCACGCTGAGACAGACCCGTCCAGAAATTGGGGAACTGACTGATGACGGCAGAATAGTCGCGGATGGCCGCACGCAGATTACCCAACTTGTCGTTGAGCAAGGCACGGTTATAGATAGCCATGAAGTTCTGAGGCTCCATCATCACCACAAAGTCGAAGTCTTTCAGCGCGCGGTTGTCGTCACCAAGCTGCAAGCGCAGCAAGCCACGGTTGTAGTGAGCCAGGAAGTTGTTTGGATCCAGGTCGATGGCCATGTCATAGTCGGCCATTGCCCCGCGCAGGTTGTTGAGGTTGAGTCTCACCAGCGCACGGTTGACATAGTTGTGAACGACTTTCGGGCGCAGATAGATCAGCTTGCTCAGACAGGAGTCTGCGACCGCCCAATGCTTGCGGTTGAGGGCGATGGCTGAGCGCGTTGCCCACGCATCGACATTATACGGGTCGATGGTAAGGCTGCGTGCCAACCAGTGGTCGGCCTTCATCGTATCTTTTTTCTCCAGATAGATTTCCGCCTTCAGCGAGTAGGCCGTTGCCGTCTTGGACCACCGCGAGATGATCGTGTCAGCATCTTCCAAGGCATGGTCGTAGTCCTTGACATTCAACCGGCAGATCGCTCTGTTGGTCCAGAAGCTGGTCACCGAGGGGTTGAGATGGATGGCCCTGTCGTAGTCAGTGATCGCGTCAGCGTATTTCTGCTGACGGATGCGCGACATGGCACGAAGATCAAAGATCTGTTCGATATAAGGGTTGAGGTCTATGGCATGGGACGCGTCTTCTTCGGCACCTACATAGTCGTCGAGCGAGTACTTCGCGGCAGCACGGTCGTACCATGGCAGCCACAGATAAGGCTTCAAAGCCAAAGCCTTGTTGAAATACTGTATCGACAACACATAGTCCTCATAGTGCAGTGCCACCTCACCGGCGGTGATGAGACGGTCCACATTATATTGCGCATTGGCGTGAGTCACAAAGAGCCACACCAGTGACAGAAGAAACAATCTGACCTTGTTCACCTTAATACCTGAGATCCTGAAAAACGTTATGCTTTACCTCTTCTTCTACTTCTTGTGAATCGTCTTCACACGATAGCCGCAGCGGAACTTGCCCTGCATGATGGCGCGGAGCTTGTTGCGGATGAGCTGCTTGCGCAGAGGTGACACCTTGTCGACATACATCACGCCTTCGAGATGGTCGAACTCATGCTGCATGACACGGGCCAGATAGCCGTCGACCCACTCGTCGTGAGGAGTCATATTCTCGTCGAGATACTTCACGTGGATGCGTTTAGGGCGTGTGACGTTCTCACCGAGACCGGGAATCGACAGGCATCCTTCCTCAAGCGTCTCCTTCTCCTTGTCGTCATATTCAAGGATATGGGCATTCACAAACGCGTGGCGGAAGCCCTTGTACTCAGGGAAATCGTCTTTCAGCACATCCAAGTCGATGACAACCACACGGATGGACTTGCCGATTTGAGGAGCAGCAAGACCCACGCCACTGGCATTGTCAAGCGTCTCAAACATGTCACTGATCAACTGCGGCAGCGAGGCGTCGCTTGGGTCTATATCCTGAGCCACCTTGCGGAGCACAGGCTGACCATAAGTATAGATGGGTAATATCATATTCTTCTTTGTGAATTCATAAAATCTTGCAGGATGATGGTGGCACTCACCTCATCCACGAGTCCTTTGTTCTCCCGCCTTGTTTTCTTTTTCACGCCTCCCTCGATGATGGCACGATGTGCCAACACCGACGTGAAACGCTCGTCGTAGAAGACAATCGGCACCGACGGCATCTCCTTGCGCCACCGCTTCACGAAAGCCTCCACGCGCGCCAGATTCTCAGACGGAGCGCCATTGGGCTGCGTCGGCTTCCCGATGACGATCTTCTCCACGTTTTCCTCAGAGAGATATTTCTTGAGGAAATCCATGAGATTTCTCGTCTCTACCGTAGTCAGCCCATTGGCGATAATCTGCAAAGGGTCAGTGACGGCAAGCCCCGTCCGGCGCTTGCCGTAGTCAATGGAAAGAATTCTTCCCAAGGTATCTTACTGATTGGAAAATTATTTCTTGAACAGCAACCAAGCGTCGCTCTTAGGATTGAACTTGCTTCCACGGATGGCGTCGCGGCTCTGTACTGCACTTGTCTTGTCGTCAGAGGTAGATGCGATGACACGGTACATGTTCACCTGAGGGTTATAAGCGATCTGAGCGTCGTAGCCGCCCTGCTTGAGGGTACTCTGCAGTCCTTCGGCATTAGCCTTCAGAGAGAAAGAGCCCACCACGACACTATAAGCCTGCAAGCCCTTGCCGCTGACAACAGTAACGTTCTCACTACGCACATTGGCATTGTTGACATTGGTCACAGTGGTCTGGTCAGCCTGCTTCTCAGCCAAGGGAGTCACCACAGGTGCCTCGTCCTGCACGGCCTTCTGCTGGTTCTGCTGCTCTTCCTGAGCCTTGGCCTTTTCGTAAGCCTTTTTATAGGCATCTTCTTTTGTTCCACAACTGGTAAAAGCGAAAGCAAGGCACAGTGCTGTGCTTAATAACACATATTTTCTCATTATCTTCTATTTGATTTTAATATTAATGTTCTGTTGATATTCTCACTCTTTGTGTCTAAGGGTATTCTACTTTTTATTTTGCGAAATTACTAAATTAATTACGAAAGCGTCCTTTTCGTGCACATAAAGTTTGTTAAATCAGTGAATCAGAGAGTATTTAACAAAAAATATATCCACAAAGCATGTCATTACGGAAAAAAAATCATATATTTGCAATAGATAAATTTAAACCCACAAAACACTAAGTTTATGAAGACATTAGGTTATATCTCAGCTTTCTTGGGTGGTGCCATTGCTGGCGCTGCCATCGGTCTGCTGCTCGCCCCGGAGAAGGGCTCAGACACCCGCACGAAGATTTCCGACGCTGTTGATGATTTCTGCAAGAAGCACGACATCAAGCTTGCACGCAAAGATGCTGACGATCTGGTAGACGACATCAAAGACGCCGTAGACAGCACAAACGCATAGGCTGCAAGGTCGCTTCAAACCACAGACAGCCCATGCACAATGGACGAACACTATTATAATAAGGAGTAAATTGAAAATTCCGTTTCTAACCCGGCGAGGCCAGCGCAAGCAAGACAATGCGTCGCACGAGCCTCGCCAAGGTTTCTTTCATCAAGACTTCCACATGTTTTCCAACGATCAAAACATAGAGACCATCGCCCAACTGGTAGAGAGTGTGAAGCACTACGCCAGCCTGCAAGGTGAGAATGTGAAGCTGGAAGTAGTTGAGAAGACCGTCAGGGTGCTCACCGTGGTGGCGATGACCGCCATTCTGTCCTTGATACTGATGCTGATTCTCATCTACCTCAGTTTCGCGGCAGCCTTTGCGCTTACCCCGCTCGTAGGCTCAGTAGGTGCCTTTCTCATCATTGCGGGCATCTATTTGGTGATACTCTTGCTCTTCCTTATTTTCAGAAAGAGATGGATTGAGCGCCCGCTGGTCCATTTCCTCGCGTCCATCTTATTAAGCAATTAAATCATGAACAACCATAACACAGACTTTACCACTTACCGCAGCCTGGAAGAGATCGCCATGCGCAGAAGCATCCTCAAAGAGCAGATCGACCAGGACCGCAAGAAGATCCAGCAACAATGGCAGACACTGTTCCGCAAGCCCGAGGGTTTCAAGAGAGATGCCACGCCTTCAAAGCGCATTGGCAGCCTCGTCAACACGGGTGCCGGACTCCTCGACGCTTTCCTCTTGGGATGGAAGCTCTACCGCAAATTCAAAAAGTAGACGGCAAAGGAGTAACTGTGCCAAATACTGTTCAGAATACTAAAATGCAAGCCCAATCTTGTTAATAAAGGTTATTATATTATCATTTACAGGTGGAAAAGGAACAAAATTCAAGAAACATTCGTAACTTCGCATCGTGTTTTTCATAGTATTAGATTTAAGGTTAACAAGGTTGGAGTACAGCGGTACTCCTTTTTTTATGCCCATACGTCAAGTACGACCTTATTTCCTCATACAAAACACACTCTGCCTGTAGCATTCTTACAAGCAAATTTTCCCCTTCAAAAAAATACTTTCTACACCTCTATCTTCATCCCGTCGTACGGAAACAGACAGCCTTCCGGCAGTCTCGCGTTGGCCTCGTCATAGAGTCCCACGTCGTGGGTAAGATGGATGATAAAGGTTCGGCGCGCGCCCAACTTCTTTCCCATGGCGACAGCGTCGGGAATGAGCTGATGACTATGGTGGGGCATTTCCCATCTGAGTCCATTGACAACCAGCGTATCGACGCCCTCTAAGAGGGCCAACTGACTGTCGTCAATGTCCTTCATGTCGGTGATATAGGCCAGCGAACCAAAGCGATAGCCCAGGACGGGCAACTTGTCGTGCATCACCTCGACAGGTAGCACGTCGATGTCGCCCACCCGCAACGGCTCTTCTTTATGCAGCGTATGGAGCTCTATCTTCGGCACGCCGGGATAGAGATGTTCCGCGAAGCAATAGGGAAAATTGTGTCTGACGGCCTTCACGCAGGGCTCATTGCCATACATGGGGATGTCGCCAAGACGACAGAAAGGCCGCAGATCGTCCAATCCGCCCACATGATCGTAGTGGGCATGAGTGAGCAGCACAGCGTCGATCTTGCGAAAAGGCAGCGGCAACAACTGCTGACGGATGTCAGGACCGCAGTCGATCAGGATGCGCGTGGACGCAGTCTCCAGCAACGCCGCCGTACGCAGACGATGGTCACGCGGATCCTTGCTGTCGCAAACCGCACAATGACATCCTATCACCGGCACGCCGTTGGAGGTACCGGTACCCAAAAAGGTCAACTGCATCTTTGCCATCTCTTTCCTTTCACGCCCTCTCCTATCGAATGTTTACTTCCGGTTTCAGCTCCAGGCCGAACTTCTCTCTGACATCAGCCTGAATGGCATGCATGAGCGCGACGACATCCTCGCCCGTAGCACCGCCAAGGTTGACGAGCACCAGTGCCTGCTTCTCATACACGCCGGCACGTCCGAGCTTCTTACCTTTCCACCCGCACTGGTCGATGAGCCAGCCGGCCGGAATCTTATAGTGCTTCTCACTGCCCTGCTGTTCGTCGGGCGCGTCGAAGTAGCGGAGATCGGGATGCTCAGCTTTCAGCCGCTCAAAGGTGGCCTCATCAACGATCGGATTCATGAAGAAGCTGCCTCCATTGCCGAGTACGGCGGGATCGGGCAGCTTGGCCTGACGGATGCGGATGATCGCGTCGCGAAGCTGTTGCGCCGTCAGCGTGTCGACAGCAATATGGTCATCTTCCAACACACGACGGATGTTGCCATAGTCCAGCCGTGGGCTGAACACCGGTGAGAGGCGATAGACCACCCACGTGATCAGATACTTGTCACGCCACTCATGCTTGAAGCGGCTCTGACGATAGGCATACTCACAGTCACGGGCAGGTATCGTCACCTGTCGGCCGGTAGCGATCTCCACAGCCTCCACGCTCGTCAGCGTGTCCTTCGCCTCTGCCCCGTAGGCTCCGATGTTCTGCACAGCGGAAGCGCCGCACTGTCCGGGTATGAGGCTGAGGTTCTCCAGTCCGTACATCTGATGCGCCACAGCGTAGGCGACTACATCGTCGAACGTGCTGCCTGCCCAACAGCGCAACAGCGTATGGCCATTGTCGTCGGTCTCGGCATGTACTTCGAAGCGCTGCTCCGGACTGACCACAATACCCTTGTAATCTTGAGTGAGCAACAGATTACTGCCACCGCCAAGGATCAGCAATGGGCGGTCGGCATGATCGCGGATATAGGCTGCCACCTCCACAGCATCGGCCGTAGAGGAGAACTCAAGATATTCGTCGGACTGCTGGTCCATCCCAAACGTGTTGTGATGGAGCAAAGGATAGTGTTGCTGTTTTTTCATTGCCGTCGTTTCTTTTCTATAATAATAAGGTCTTACCCGCTGTCAAGAGCTTAACAGCTGAACTTGACGAGCTTCCATCTCTTGCCAAACCGGCGGAAGACATAAACCACCTCATTGCTGTTGGCAATGCCGCGGATCATAAACACTTTGTAGTTGGTCTCCTTGTAAGTCTGACCATATATGATGTTGTAGATCGTACCGCTGGGCAGGATTCCCGGCTTGAAGTCGGGCCACTGCTGTGGCATGATGATACCCGTCATGGTAGCCTGGTCGTTGGTAGGATCCGGTCCGGAGAACTTCACCTCTTCAGCCATGCTCCTCATCTGGAAGGCAGAGTCTACGGCAAAGTGCTGGTAGAACTTCAGGAAGCTGGCATTGTCGTTCTGGTACATCGGCTTATAGTTGATCGAGGTGAGCATCCACTTGCCTTTGATACGGTTGAAGAGGAACTGCTGCACGGTTTTGAGATGGAAGAAGATTTTCTCCACCACCACGTGGTCGATCGTCGTGTCCTTGGCGAGCTTCACCTGCTTCTCATTGTCCAAAATCAGCGTATAGTAGTCCTGGTGCATGAAGAAATGCTCCATGCGCCAATGTCCCTTCTCGATCTTCTTCTCCAGCTTGCCGTTGCGATACACGGGCAACGGGAAGACAATGCGCTTGAGTTGCAACTTACGGTTGGCAGCGAAGTTAAACACGAAATCGTCGAACAGCTCATCAGCTGTCTTCGGCATCGGCGTCTGCGAAATCAGATTCTCCGTAGAATCCTCCCCCGTCGTATCCGTGACAGCACTGTCAGACTGTACGGAATCAGTCTGCTCCGGCTTCTTGTTGGTGCATCCATAGGGCACAGCTAACGACAAGATGAAAGCAAGTAAAACAACTGATAAAAATATTCTTCTCATAAAATCATTCATAAGCTTTGGCAAAATTACATATTATTTTTTATATAAGATGTATTTTTCCAATAAAATTAGTACCTTTGCAGCCAGAAAGACAAAAATTACAGATGATGATACTAGACAAGATAGATCAACTTCTCAAAGAAGTATCTCAGCTCTCTGCCAAGAACGCAGACGACATCGAGCAACTCCGACTCAAGTATTTGAGCAAGAAAGGTGAGATCAATGCCGTCATGGCAGACTTCCGCAATGTGGCCGCAGACCAGAAAAAGACCGTAGGCATCAAGATCAACGAACTGAAAAAAGCCGCTCAGGACAAGATCAACTCTCTGCGCGAGCAGGTCGCCTCTACCGATACCGGCGACAACCACGAGGACTTGACACGCACACCCTACCCCATCGCCTTGGGTACACGTCACCCGCTGACCATTGTCAAGAATCAGATCATCGACATCTTCCAGCGCATGGGCTTCACGCTCTATCACGGTCCCGAGATCGACGACGACAAGCACGTGTTCACCATGCTGAACTTTGCCGCTGACCATCCCGCACGCGACATGCAGGATACTTTCTTCATCTCACAGGACAAGAACGACGTGACCAAGAACGTGTTGCTGCGCTCTCACACCTCCGGCGATGAGGCTCACTATATGGAGACCCACGAGCCGCCTATCCGCGTGCTCTGCCCGGGACGTGTCTACCGCAACGAGGCTATCTCGGCGCGCGCACACTGCTTCTTCCATCAGGTGGAAGGACTCTATGTCGACAAGAACGTGAGCTTCACCGACCTCAAGCAGGTACTGCTGACCTTCGCCCGAGAGATGTTTGGTCCCGACACGAAGATCCGTCTGCGCCCGTCGTATTTCCCCTTCACCGAACCGAGTGCTGAGATGGATATCTCCTGCAACATCTGCGGTGGCAAGGGCTGCAACTTCTGCAAGCACACGGGATGGGTGGAGATCCTCGGCTGTGGCATGGTAGACCCGCACGACCTCGCTGCCTGCGGCATCGACCCCGATGTCTACACCGGCTATGCTTTCGGCATGGGCGTGGAGCGCATCACCAACCTGAAATACCGCGTCAACGACCTGCGTCTCTTCTCCGAGAACGACAAGCGATTCC